>UMHA01060376.1_pt1 | contig 118062 bp, 89 predicted proteins | sample 1965401 | NCBI WGS metagenome assembly UMHA01 (sample SAMEA4836085, study PRJEB28245) | human gut metagenome | biome: gut microbiome; material: fecal sample | place: Denmark | collected 2008 | reverse complement strand
CCTCATCACCCTTCATCAGCGTAAGTATTGTGGTGTTGCTTCTTGGATGTTAGGGGTTGCGCTCGTAAGATTGGGCTCAGAAAGTGACGGTGCATTCGGGGAGATGAAACATGTTCTACGATAAAGAATCGGATTTCGAAGACGATCTGGTCGCGGTGCTGAAGCGCCATGGATGGACCGATGGCGTGCTGGAATACCCAACCGAACAGGACCTTATCAGCAATTGGGCCAACATCCTGTTCGACAACAACAAAGGCATCGATCGATTGAATGGGCAGCGCCTTACCAAAGGCGAGATGGCGCAGATCCTCGAACAAATCGAAACATTGCGCACACCATTGGCGCTGAATTCCTTCATTAACGGTAAAACCGTATCCATTAAACGTGATAATCCCAAGGATGAGGCTCATTACGGTAAGGAAATCAGCCTGAAAATCTACGATCGTCAGGAAATAGCAGCGGGACAAAGCCGGTACCAAATCGCAAGACAGCCTATTTATCCAGCTAAAAATAAGATGTTGAACGATCGCAGGGGAGATATTTGCCTGCTTATCAACGGCATGCCGGTCATCCACATCGAACTGAAGAAAAGTGGTATCCCTATAAGCCAGGCCACCAATCAAATCGCCAAATACGCGCATGAAGGCGTGTTCACCGGACTGTTCAGACTCGTACAGGTCTTCGTGGCGATGAACCCGGACGATGCCGTGTACTTCGCCAATCCCGGTGAAGGCGATTTCAACGACGATTATTTCTTCCATTGGGCTGATTACAACAATGAGCCCATAGCGGCGAACAAGCATGTCGGGCAGGATGAGTGGAAACGGTTCGCGTCGGACCTGTTGTCCATTCCCATGGCTCATCAGCTCATCGGTTTCTACACGGTCGCGGATTCCGCGGACGGATGCCTCAAAGTGCTGCGCAGCTACCAATACCAAGCGGTGAACGCCATTTCCGACCGTGTCCGCACTTGCAAATGGGACGAGCCTGTGCCGAGCGGCACTCCGGGCCGACCGGGCGGTTATGTGTGGCACACTACCGGTTCGGGCAAAACCATGACCAGTTTCAAAGCGGCGCAGCTTGTCGCCGATTCGAAGGATGCCGACAAGGTTGTCTTCCTCATGGACCGTATCGAGCTGGGCACGCAGTCATTGCTCGAATACCGTTCGTTCGCCGATGATGTCGACGATGTGCAAGGTACGGAAAACACGGATGTGCTCAAGGCGAAGCTGGCAAGCATCGACCCGAAGGACACGCTTATCGTCACGTCCATTCAGAAAATGAGCAACATCAAGGCCGGCGAAGGGCATATCACCGAAAAAGAGGTGAAGAAACTCGCAGACAAGCGCATCGTGTTCATCATCGACGAATGCCATCGCTCCACATTCGGCGAGATGCTGCAGGATATTCGCCATTCCTTCCCGAACGCGTTGTATTTCGGTTTCACAGGCACTCCGATCCATGAGGAGAACCGCAAGAAGGGCTCAACCACATCAATGGTATTCGGCGATTGCCTCCACCGGTACAGCATCGCTGATGGTATCCGCGATGGCAATGTACTCGGATTCGACCCGTACATGGTGTTGACCTACCGAGACAAGGATGTTCGCCAGGCTGTCGCGTTGCAGAAGGCGAAAGCGGCGACGGTTGAGGAAGCCCAAGCGGATCCGGCGAAAGCCGAAGTGTTCTACCATTACATGGATCCGAATCAAATGCCGATGGGACCTATGGAAACGCAGGCCGGAGAACGCATCAAGGGCATTGAGGATTACCTGACTTCGGCACAGTACGCGCAGGGCACCCCGCATGAGGGCAAGGTTGTGGAGGATATCCTCGACCAATTCCCATTGCTGAGCAGGGGCAACAAATTCCATGCGATGCTGGCCACGAGTTCCATTCCCGAGGCGATCAGCTATTATCGCTTGTTCAAGGAGCGTGCGCCGCAGATGCATGTGACCGCGCTGTTCGATCCCAATGTCGACAACTCCAACGGCGCGATTCTCAAAGGGGACGCGCTTCAGGAGATCATCGGCGATTACAACGAACTGTTCGGCAAGGATTTCATCATCCCCACATGGCCGAAGATGAAGAAGGACATCACTGCGCGGCTTTCCCACAAGCGGCCATATCTGACGATCGATCAGCATCGCGAGGAACGGCTGGATCTGCTGATCGTGGTCGACCAGATGCTGACGGGCTTCGATTCCAAGTGGGTCAACACGCTGTATCTCGACAAAATCATCGACTACGAGAACATTATCCAGGCGTTTAGCCGCACGAACCGACTGTTCGGCTCCGACAAGCCCTTCGGAACGATACGCTACTATCGCAAGCCGCATACCATGAAAGGGTATATCGAAGCGGCGGTGAAACTGTATTCCGGAGACAAGCCGCTTGATCTGTTTGTACAGAAGCTGCCGGAAAACGTGCGTCTGATGGATGCGCGTTTCGAAGAGATCGCTTCCGTGTTTCGCGCCGAAGGCGTGGAGGATTTCATGAAGCTGCCGGAGTCTGTGGAAGCATGCCGGAAGTTCGCGAAGCTGTTCTCGGAACTCAATGATTTTCTTGAAGCCGCCAAAGTACAAGGATTTACATGGCAGCAGCGGGAATACTCCGTCACCCATGACGATGGTTCGGTGGAGGTTGTGCGGCCGGAACTCGACGAACGCACATATCTGATTCTCGTTCAGCGATACAAGGAGTTGTTTGCTGGAGATGGCGAAGGCCATAGTGAGGGTCCTGAGGCTCCATACGATCTTGATGGGCATATCACCGAAATCGACACGGGATTGATCGATACGGATTACATGAACGCCAACTTCACCAAATGGCTCAAGGCACTCGGCGGAGGAGATACAGCCCTGTTGGCATCCGCCGAGGAGGAGCTGCATAAGTCATTCGCTTCGCTCAGTCAGGAGGAGCAACGGTACGCTGAACTGTTCATGCATGATGTGGAGCGTGGCGAGATTGAGTTGGAGGAGGGCAAAACGCTGCGTGACTACATTACGTATTATGCTAACAACGCCAAGAACAGCCAAGTGGAGAAGATCACCAAGGCGTTTGGCGTGGATGGAGCTTTGCTCAACGAGATGATGCGGCTTGATCTTACCGAAGCGACGCTGAATGAATTTGGTCGGTTCGACCGGTTGAAAGCGTCCATCAACAAGCCTTTGGCAAAGGCGTTTTTCAGCAAGCCGGATAGCTCTGTCACCCAATTCACTGCGAATCTTCTCGCCACCAAGTTGCTGAAAAGCTTTATCCTTGAAGGAGGATTCGATCTGGACGATCGTAAATAGCGGACGGTAGTAAAACAGGGGGAGAATCATGTCGGTTGTCGACGAAGCAAAACTGGGGTATCTGGACTTTCTTTCGCGTGAGGATCGGGTACGCCACCATCGCTACGTTGAGGAAATGAAGCAGTATGACATGATGCGCTCCGGCGACATCAATGCCATTTCGGAAAGCGCGAAACTGTGGGATTCCGGACTATACGGCCATCTGTCGGACGATCCTCTGAAAAATGCGAAATACCGTTTCGTCACCACCATTACCTTGGCCACGCGTTTCGCCATTGAAGGTGGCATGGACGAGGAAGACGCATACAACGCCTCCGATCTGTACATTCAAGATCTTGACAATTGCAAGACTCCGGAAGACGTGCGCCGACTGCACACCGACATGATGACCTTCTTCACTTGGGCCATGGCCGACATGCAGAAAACCGACACCCATTCCAAAGCCGTCAACGAATGCATGGACTACATCCACTACCATCTGCATGAGAAAATCACTGTCGCGATTCTGGCACAGCACGTGCATTTGAATCCCACGTATCTGTCGGAACTGTTCGCGCGCGAAACGGGAACGTCATTGTCGCAATACATTACCGACAAACGTATGGAAGCCGCCGAAAACATGCTGAAATATTCGGAATACAGCTTCAATGAGATCGCACAGATCCTCGCATACCGGTCGCAAAGCCACTTTTCGAAAGTGTTCAAAAAACATAGCGGCATGACACCGGGGGAGTACCGCGCCAAGTATTCACAGAACGGCATCTGGCCGGAGTAGTAGCATCTCGGCGTGTCGCGGGCGATGCGGTGAACCGGACGTAACGACATCGCGAACTTCGGGTGTGCCAATCGTGAAATCGATTTGGTTTCGCGTGTGGCATACGTTCGAATCGACTACGGTGAAAGCATTCAATGATGATGCGCGCCGGCCGAATGAACGGCAGAACGGAAACGCGCGCAGGATGTGGATGAAAGCAAAGGAATAAACGAATATGGGAATGCCCCTTGATTTGTATGTGATTCGACATGGCGAATCCGAAGCGAACGTGATTATCAGTGCCGGTGAACAGGGTGACAACTCGCTGTATACGCAGGACAACGTCACCGTGCCCGACCGTTCGTGGAGGCTTACGGCCACCGGCCGCAAGCAGGCGGACTGCATCGGCCGCTGGCTGGTCTCACAGCAGCCGTTGTTCGACCGCTACCTCGTCTCGCCTTACGTGCGCACGCGTGAGACGGCTGCCACGATGGCCCTGCCTAAGGCGAAATGGGAGGAGACGCGCGTGCTGCGCGAACGTTCCTGGGGTGAGATCAATACCATCACGAAAGACGATTTCAAAACCAATTACGCGCGTAACTGGATGTTCAAGAACACTGATCCGCTGTATTGGCGTCCGCCGGCGGGCGAATCGATCGCCGATGTGGCCGAAAACCGCGTGCATAATCTGCTCACATCCCTGAACCGCAAGTCGGACGCAGAATCCGTGGTGATGGTCAGTCACGGCGACCTCATGCTGGCGCTTATGCTCACTTTGGAGGACTTGTCCGACGAGGAATTCATGCACCGTGCGGCGTCCGACGAATGGAAGATCACTAATTGTACGTGCTTCCATTATTCGCGCCGTGATCCGGCGACCGGGCGTACGCATAAGCGGTTCTGTTGGGAGCAGACCGCCCGCCCGGTGTTCGACGATGCGGAAGGTCGTTGGGCGGTGAAAGTGGACGATTGGCGTGAATTCAAGCGTCCAGTGCTGTCGAATGGCGATTTGGTGGACGTTGTTCATGCGGTTGACCGTCACCTGTGATGTGTGTTGGTCTGTTGATTGCATGATCGGATTGGCTGATATCGACGATTGATGCCCCCATCTTGCGTGCGCAACGCGCCTGTGTCCACGCCCCACTACAATGGCTGTGACACGCGGCGCGTTTTTGCTTGCCGCGAAAGAGAGTTAAGGAGACAATCGCATGTCCAATCTGTTCACGTGGCAGGTCCACGGTGACGGCAAGACGCTGAAGCCGGGCGAAGTCGTTGAGCCTGACGAGCGCCTGACTTGGCCGCGCACCGCCGAAATCGGCGCACAGCATGTCATCGCCATGTTCGGTGCCACGTTCCTCGTGCCGATTCTGACCGGTTTCGACCCCTCCACCACTTTGTTCTTTACGGCCATGTCGACCGCACTGTTCCTGCTGATCAACAAGAACGTGCTGCCGAGCTACTTGGGTTCGTCCTTCGGCTTCATTGCCCCGATCACCGCTGTCACCACGGCGAACAAGGGCATCGCCGTCGCATCCTTCGGCATTCTCGTCACTGGTTTGCTGCTGGCTCTGATCGGTGTACTCGTGCACTTCGCGGGTGCCAAGTGGATCGACATCATCATGCCGCCGGTTGTCAACGGTGCCATTGTGGCCATCATCGGTTTCAACTTGGCTCCGAGCGTGTGGAACAACTTCAAGGTCGCTCCCGACACCGCCATCGTGACTTTAGTTGCCGTGCTGCTGGTCGCAGTGCTGTTCAAGGGTCTGATTGGCCGACTCAACATTCTGATCGGTGTGATCATCGGTTACGCATACGCTTGCATTCGTGGTCAGGTTGACTTCTCCGCCATCGGCGATGCCGCTTGGGTTGGTCTGCCGACTTTCCACCTGCCGCAGGTTGACTTCACGATTCTGCCGATGTTCGTTCCGGTGGTGCTCGTGCTCGTCGCCGAAAACGTCGGCCACGTCAAGTCCGTTTCCCAGATGACCGGCCGCGACTACGATGACCAGATCGGCACCGCCCTGTTCGCCGACGGTCTTGGCACCACCATCGCCGGTTTCGGCGGCGGTTCCGGCACCACCACGTACGGTGAGAACATCGGCGTGATGGCAGCCACCAAGGTGTATTCCACCGCAGCCTACTGGTGCGCGGCTGGCTTCGCACTGCTGTTGAGCCTGTGCCCGAAGTTCGGTGCCATCATCAACACGATTCCGGCTGGCGTGCTCGGTGGCGTGACCACCCTGCTGTACGGCATGATCGGCATGGTCGGCATTCGTATTTGGGTTGAGAACAAGGTCAACTTCGACAAGCCGCTGAACATCATGGTTGCCGCAATCACCATGATCATCGCCATCGGCCAGTTCGCGTTCGCTTTCAATGGCATTTCCTTCAACGGCATCGCCATCGGCACCATCGTGATTCTCGTCGCCTACCACGGTCTGAAGGCCATCGGCAAGGCCACCGGCACGATCGACAAGAACGACCCCGACATCCTGTGATGCAATAATCGTTTGCATCGCTCTGAAGGCCCTTCCCAAACGTTCCCTGTTCCGGAAGGGCCTTTTGCGTACGCCTGTGTAGCTTTCGCGTGTGCAAGGCATTAGAGATGCGATGAGGATATGACGATTATTGAGAAGTTTCAAGATGAAAGCATACGTCGGAGTCTTCATCGATAGGGCATCTCTGAAATTTGGTTGTACGGGTCTATGGCTCATGGGGATACGAAATATGTGGACTCGCTGAAAACGGTGTTGAAACCAGATGTAATGAAGAGATCAGCAGATTGCGGAATGTAACACAGAAGAAAACGTCAATCGTCTGACTTCATGTGGGGTTGAATGGGTATGATGATGCAAAAGGGGTTGTGTCCATTTTTGAATGAAGGAGTTCATCATATGAGTACCGCAGACGGAAAGAAAATCGCTATCGTCACCGGTTCCGCGCTTGGATTGGGATACGAGCTGGCTCGACAGTTGATCGCCAAAGGATGGTTCGTTGCTGGTATTGATTTCAATGGCGCACGCCAGGCGGAGTTGTCGAAGACTTTTGCTGCCGACGAATACAGAGCTTTTGTGGGCGATATTTCCGACGAATCGTTCGTGAAGAACTCTGTTGCCGCAATCTCGAAAATCGGTCATATCGATTTGCTGATCAACAATGCCGGTCAGCCTTCGTTCAAAGTCCCGACCGCATACGAGGCGGCCGATGTGGACAAGTGTCTGAAAGGTCTGAAAGGCATGGTGTTGTGGAGCGTGGAAACACTGAAAGCGGACGGTGAGCAGAATCTCAAAATCGCCAACGTCATGTCTACTGCGGCAACGCGAGGCAACCCCAACGAATCCGTGTACTGCGCCACCAAGTGGGGCGAGAAGGGCTACACCAAGAGTTTGCAGGCCGCATACAAGGGGACCAGTGTGAAAATCGTGGGTGTCTATCCGGGTGGCATCGACACCCCGTTCTACCGTGACAGCCATGACTACGTTTCAGAAGAAAAGCAGCATACCTTCATGCGTGCGGATCAGCTGGCCGAAGTGATTCTGTTCAATCTGGTCAACAAAGCGAATCTGACCGTCACCGATATCGAAATCAACCGCAATCCGGCGTGAATATAACGGATATGAAGGATTGAAGGAACGTAAGCAAAAGTATTGGGCATAGGCTACAGTTATCAGGTTTGCGCAACGTGCGTAATATTTGACATGAAAGGCCATTGTGCCCGATACCGTTTTTGATGAAGATACCCTCGCAGCCGCTTCCGAAGCGATGGGCGAGGAAGAGGAACGTCCGTTGACGTTCGCCGAACTTGGCGTTCCTGGTCCGCTGGTCCGCGTGCTTGCGGCCGATGACAAGAAAACCGCTTTCCCGATTCAGGCCGACACGCTTCCCGATTCGTTGGCTGGGCGAGACATTCTTGGCCGTGGTCGCACTGGATCCGGCAAGACGCTGGCATTTTCGATTCCGCTGGTCGCTCGCTTGGGCGAAGTGGATGCCGGCGAGTATGAGAACATGAGCCAGTTCCGCCACGAGGTCAATCGTGTGAAGCAGGCCCATGCCGAGGAACGTCGTGCCGACGATTTCGTGCCGCATCCACGTGGTCTGGTGCTTGCTCCGACCCGTGAGCTCGCCAACCAGATCAACGATGTACTCATGCCGCTCGCCCAGATCTACGGCATCAACACCACCACCGTGTACGGCGGTGTGCGTTATGCCCGCCAGATCCGTGACCTTCAGGCCGGTGCCGATATTGTGGTGGCCTGCCCGGGTCGTCTTGAGGATTTGATCGAACAGGGCGCGCTCACCTTGGACAAGGTTGAGGTCGCGGTTATTGATGAGGCCGACGAAATGGCCGATATGGGCTTCCTCCCGCCAGTCAAGCGACTGCTCGGCCAGATTTCGTTCGACGCGCAGATCATGCTGTTCTCCGCCACGCTCGACCATGGCGTGGACGAAGTGGTGGAAACCTTCCTGTCTGATCCGAAGGTGCATAGCGTCGATTCCGCGACGGCGACCGTTGACGAGATGACCCACCATGTGTTCAAAACCACGCAGGGCAACCGTCACGAGCTGGTGCGCACCCTCGCTTCCGGCAAGGGTCGTCGCATTCTGTTCACCCGTACCAAATTCCAGACGCAGAAGCTTGCCAAGGATTTAACGCAGAACGGCATTCCTGCGGCCGAATTGCACGGCAATCTGAGCCAGAACCAGCGTGACCGCAATCTGGCCGCCTTCAACTCCGGCGATGTGAACGTTATGGTGGCCACCGATGTGGCCGCGCGAGGCATCGACGTTTCCGGTGTGGAACTCGTGGTGCAGGTCGAACCGCCGGAAGATCCGAAATCCTTCCTGCATCGTTCCGGACGAACCGCGCGAGCCGGCCATTCCGGTGACGTGGTGACCATCATTCTGCCGAACCAGCGCCGCAGGACCCGTCGCATGATGCGTGAGGCCGGACTGACGGTCGAACCGATCGATGTGACCCCTGATTCGCCGGAAGTGTTGGAACTCGTAGGCGAAGTGGCCGAGCCGGTGTTCGGCTGGACGCTTGAGCAGTCGCAGCCGGCAGGAAATCCGCGCCGTAGGAAGAACGGCAAGGGGAGTGCCGACGGCGAACGTTCCGGCAGATCGAACCGTTCCGGCGGGCGTAACAAGGATCGCGGCAAAGACAAGGGCGGTAAGCCGTTTAAGTCCGAACGTAAGGATCGTCGCGATCGCGACCAGCGTGAGGAGCGTAACGACAGCGCGAAGAAGTTCGAGCCGAAGAAGAACCGTGCGGAACGCCGTGCCGCCAAGTTCGAAGGTCGTGACAATCGTGAATTCGAAGCGCGTGAACATCGTTGGGAACATCCTGAAATTCAAGAGGAACGCCGCGAACAGCACGAGGAAAAGCACAACAGCAAGCGTCGTGAAAAGTATGCGCGCCTGCATGAGCAGCAGCGCAGCGACAACGAGCAGCGCGAAACGACGAACAAGCGTAGGAACGACGGCGATTACGGCAATACCGACAATCGCAGGAAACTGGGAAAGAAGAAGTCCGGACAGCTTGCGAAAAAGCAGGGTGCGCCAAGCAAGAAGCAGCGCAAGTCTGAAGCCCGTGCCGAACGTCAGTATGACGATAATCGTCGGTCCAAAGGCAAGAAGCATGACGAACGTTCCTCGGATGCGAAACGCTATGACCGTCATACGGAAGTCAAGCGTGGCGGCCGTGGCGAACGTCACGACAAGCATGCAGGGCAGTCACGCCATCGCCATGCGAACATCAGGAAAGCGCCATTCCGCACGCGTTGATCGCTGAAAAGCAAAATCAAAGCTTGCGTAGCTGGTAAACAATAGAAAACGGTGTCCGCCATGGTATATGAACACTTGGCGAACGCCGTTTTCTGTTAAATCTGATTGTCTATTAATTGCTTGGCTATATGAAAAGTTGTTCAGCCTGCGATCGGATTGTATTGATCGTCTGCAGTGAAGCACTTACGGTATGCCATCACCATAATGAGACTGTCGGCCAGAAGCGTTAACGCGGCGATGGCGGCGAGAATCAGGAACTGGTATTTCGCCGCGTCGATAGGATTGCCGCCGGCGATGATCTGACCGGCCATCATGCCAGGCACCGTCACAATGCCGCTGGAAGCCAGCGAGGCGGTAGTCGGCAGCAAACCCAAACGAATCGACGAGACGATGGACGGGCGTGCGGCCTCCCAAGCGGTCGCGCCCAACGCCAGCAGCGTATCCACTTCGTCACGGCGTTCCTTCATGCTTTCGAAGAACCGGCTCAACCCAACCGCCAAAGCGGACACGGTATTGCCGAGCAGCATGCCGGTCAACGGTACCACCAATTGCGGCGCATACCATGGTTGCGGGCGAATGATCAATTCGGTGACCAACGAAATCATAATGAGCATGGTGATGACCAAGCTCAAAAACACGGGACCGGCCAAGCCTTTCGGCACACCTTTGGCACGAGACAGGGTGATTTGCACGGCCGCGATCAGCATGAACATCACCAGCAACAGCACCAGCCATGGATTGTTCGACTTGATGACGAACTCCATAATGAAACCCATGGCGCACAATTGCAGCAACGCACGGCACGCCGACCATAGCAGTGTCTTGCCAATGCCCATGCGCATCGCTTCGGAAATGCCTGCGGCCACGGCGACCATAACCAATGCGATAAGCAGACCCCAAATATCAATGGAATAATAATTGCCGCTCATGCCTGCACTCCTTGCGCCGAATCGGACTGTGCCGCGAAATCATTGGAATCATTGGTTGCTGCGGTGTGCGGAGCATTCGCACTCTGCAATACGCCATTGGCCAGTGTGAGAATGCGCGTGGCACGCCCATCCGGCGGGCGATGGCGAATACGAATCACCGCCATGCCCCGCTCTGCGGCCTGAGCCATGATGGATGCCACCTTATCGGCGTTCTCATCATCCAAACCGGCATCAACCTCATCGGCAAGCAGCACTTTCGGCGAAGTAAGCAAGGTGCGCGCCAAACTCACACGGGCGGCCTGGCCTCCAGACAAGTCATGCGGAGCACGCCCCAAATCAATATCCGCGCAGCCAATGGCGTCAAGCGTGGCTCGAATGCGAGCATCCGGCAGTAGATCTGTGGGTTTGAGAGACTTACCGGCCGACCATTTCCTGCCGAATTCTTGCTTGCCTTCGCCCGCACGGATAGCCAATGTGAACGGTAAACGAATCGCCTCGGCCACACTCGAACCGATCAATACCGGCTTCTGCGGCAAATACGCCACCTGACTACGCCACTGCTGCGGTGTGAATTCGCTGGCAGGGCGCCCTTCAAGCTGAAAATTGCCGTTCGCATTCGGATTCAATCGTGCGAAAGCGGTAAGCAGACTACTCTTGCCCGATCCGGAAGGGCCGACCAAATCCACAATCTCACCATGCTTCACATCAACGGATAATCCGCTGAAAATCGTGCGTTGTTCACCGTCGACTGGCACGACACAGGAAACATTCGACGCCGAAAAAACATATTGCATAATGCAACACCATACCGCTTGGCTGTCGGTCGGATGCATTGGACGCGTTTCGTAGTGTCTTCTTAGCTGGAATCACATTGCATGGGAATATTGCGTCTGCTGTACAAGGAACATGTACAGGGAACATGCGCAAGGAAGCGCGATCGGAGGAAACCGTGCCGCAGTCAGAGTATCAAACCGATCCGGCATGACTGATGCATTCCCAATGCGCTGTTGGTCGAAGGCGATCCCGACGTGGGGCCCGTTTCATGCGTATGGCGGGTATTGGAACGTGCGTTCAAGGCATGATCGGCAAAGATGAGAACGCTGCCTAAGAGCATCATCCATTCAGCTTGCTCACAGTATTTTTCGTCGATATTCCAAGGAAAATCAGCCTCAAGGATGAGGTCGTGCCAACGTTTCATGGACTACAACTGGCACATTGGAAACGAAGAATATGAAAGCAAGAAGTGAGCATGCGTGCATGGTTGATGAACATAAGTTTGGTGGATGGCTGGTTTCCGGCAACGTTGTTTTCAGTAACCGCAGTGCTGGCGGCGATACTGCTGGGTACTGCAATATGGGAGACGGTTGCCGGAAGTCGTGACGGTGGCAAACGCACGTTTGCCGTAGTCGTGTGTCCGGTAGTGATTGCGATTATTGCAGGCATTGCCGGATTGGTGATTGCCTGGTTGCTGTCGGACGTGTTTGTGGTGTTCGGTGTTGAGCTGGGGCCGCATGTGGTCGCATGGGCCGGTTGCGGTTGCGCGATCATTGGATTCGCGATTTGCTATGCGGTGCAGCATAGGGGAGTGTTGCGTGCCGTCGCCGTTGTATTGACGGTATTCGCGGTGCTTTCCGCCGCCACCGGCATCGATCAGGCGTATGGAGAATATGCCACCATCGGATCACTGTTCGGCCAAGACACCTATCGTGAAGCCGACCTGACGGGAATGGCGAAACGCAGCGATTTGATTAGCGTCACGCAATGGAAGCAGAAAAAAGCAGACGGTAGCGTCAGCAATATTCCCGCACATGGCGAAGTCAGGAAAGTAAATATTCCAGCCACAGCATCGCATTTCGAAGCGCGAAAGGCGCTGGTATATCTGCCGCCTGCAGCGCTTGCCACAGCCAAACACAAGCCGGCGTTGCCGGTCATACTGATGATGAGCGGCCAGCCGGGCTCTCCGGGTCGCGTGTTTGCCGCGGGCGGCATTCAAACCATGATGGACGATTATGCGCAGCATCATGGCGGACTCGCACCCATTGTTATTGCGGCCGACCAGTTGGGAGACGATTCGCATAACACCCTATGCGTGGATTCGCCGGTGTACGGCAATGCGTTGACCTACTTGACGAAAGACGTGGTCGACTGGGTGAAAGCCAATCTTCCGGCGGCACAGCAAGCGCAGGACTGGGCGATCGCAGGTTTTTCACAGGGGGCCACATGTTCGCTGCAGATCGGTGCGAACCATCCGGATTTGTTCGGTACCATCATTCCCACCGGCAGCGAGCTCAAACCGACCAATGGCAGTGAAAGCAGTATGATCAGCCGGTTCTTCCACGGCGATCGCACCGCATACGAGAAGCAGATCCCCATCAACGCCATTCGCAACCATGCGCCTTCGAACCAGACGCTTGTTATCGGTGCGGGGGAGCGTGATCGCGAGTCCGTGCGCAATGTCGAACGCATCGCACCGGTTGCTCAACAGGCGGGCATGCATGTTACGGCAGTCGAATCGCTTGACAATGCGCATGACTGGCATGCCGTGCAAGACACGTTGCGGTACGGACTTGCCGTATTCGGCTACAACACGGGACTGAGCGATGCCAAGCCGAAATTGGTCGACTATCCGAATCTCAAACGCATTTCAATCTGAATCATCGAACGGAAGTACTGTATTATGACGCAATCGCAGGAATCAACAGTGAAACCATTATTTGGCTTTCGTGCGCTTATGGCCGATCTTGCCGACTGGATTCGTGAGCATCGCATGACCTTGGGGTATGTGCTGTTCATCACGCTGTTCAATGTCGGCATGCAGCTCGTATGCGGCATTAGACATACGCAATTTCCGCCGCAATTGTCGCGCGTGAGTTTTGACGCGCTCGCGCATGGGCGCTGGTATACCGCGCCGATTTCACTGCTGTCGGTGCCTCAGTTGGGTCGTCTGCTGATCGACATTCCACTGATACTCATCGCATTCGGCTTATGCGAAACGGTGATTGGAAAGGCGAAGACGGCATGGGTGTCGCTGATCACCACGCTTGGCGGCATAGCGCTCGGTATGGGATTATGCTCGCTGTTCGCAGGCAAAAGTCCGCAATGGCATGCGATTTCGCATGATGGTGCGATTTTGGGGCCGCTGGTTGTTGTGGTGGGCACGCTGATGTGTGCCAGCGCGTTCACCGCCATGCTGTGGCGTCGGCGTATTCGTGTGATCGGCTATAGCGTGGTGCTGATCCTGTTCCTGTATCGTGGTGAAGCCGGCGATTACTGTTTGCTGGCGTCGGCGTTGCTTGGCCATGTGCTTGGCTATTTGATGGCTTCCGAGAGTCAAGGTGATGTGTATAGGCATGGTGCCTTGTATGAGATGCGCAGGCTGATTGGTATGGCTGCCGGCGTACAGGCGGTCGGTTCGCTGGTTGCCGTTTCCTCAAGACAATCATTCGGATTGCTCTCCATGTTCGGCTTGCTGACAGGTTCCACGGAATTCGACACGGAACAAGTGTTGGATTGCCTCAACGGTTCCTCGCATGCCAACTGTTTCGCGCAATATCGTATGATGCGATTCACCATGCCCGGAAACTGGCTGGTGTCGTTGATGCCGACGCTGATGCTGCTGTTGATCGCATGGGGTCTGTATCGCGGACGCCGTATTGCCGCAGCGTTGAGCGTGCTGTTCAATGCGTGCACAGTGGTGCTTGCGATGCTGTTTTATGTGGTGCTTCCGCTGCAATATGTTGGCGATTCGCAGGCTGATGCGTTGCCTGCGTTGGCTCGTCATGGTGCGTTTCATGCGATGTTTTCCACTATGGCATTGCCGTTGATTTTTATCGTTATCGTCATTGCGTTCCGTCAGTGTTTTACGATTCGCACTAGAAGTGAGATTATGTTGCGTGCTGCGGCAGGTGCATTGTCGGCTTTTCTGTTGTTGGGATTGATGTATGCCGGATATGGGCTTGCCTCTCCCGACGATTTCAATGAAAGTCCGCAATTGATCGCATTGCTTGCCGATTATGTGCAGCGATTGCTACCAATTGGTCTGTTGAGTGGTATCGAACCTGAGTTTGTGCCCGTCGGCCGAATTTCCTTGCTGGTATATCAGTGCGTCGGTCCGGTGTTTTGGATTATTGCATTGCTTTGCGCTTGGGATTGTCTGCGAGATCGTTCCATGGTGAATGATGCTTCACGTCATCGCGTTGATGAAATCATTCCTCTTGGCGGCGAATCCATGTCGTTCATGACTACTTGGGAAGGCAATGACTATTGGTTTTCCGCAACCGGACGTTCCGCGATCGCCTATCGAGTGTCTTACGGCATCGCATTGACCGTGACCGGACCATTCGGAGATCCCAGCGAATATGCGGATGATCTCATTGATTTCGCAACATTCTGCGCACGGCATTCTTGGACGCCCGTGTTCTACAGTGTGCACGAATCGCAGCGAGCCGAACTCACCAAAGCCGGATGGGATTCGCTTGACGTCGGTACGGAAATGGTCGTCAATCCCAACGAATGGCAGACCCGAGGCAAGAAATGGCAGGACGTGCGCACCGCCATCAACAAAGCCAAACGAGACGGCATCACCGACGTGCTCACCACTTTCAAGGAGGCACCCTTCTCAGTACAAACGCAGATTCGTGAGATCTCCGCACAGTGGGCCGGCAAAAAGGCCCTGCCGGAAATGGGATTCACCTTGGGAGGCGTCGACGAACTGATCGACTCCCGGGTGCGCCTACTCTACGCGGTTGACGGCAATGGCAAAGTCCTTGGCGTAACCAGCTGGCTGCCCACCTATCGTGACGGTACGATCATCGGTTGGACGCTTGACTTCATGAGGCATCGCACCGACAGCGTCAACGGCATCATGGAATTCCTGATTGCACGCATGGCTGAACGACTACGCGACGAAGGCAACGTGGAATTCATGAGCTTATCGGCGGCGCCGCTGGCCGGTATGGGATCCAACAAAGGCGAACACGAGGAAAGCGAAGTGTTGCGTCATGCACTGCAAATGGTCGCAGACATCATGGAACCAGCATACGGATTCCACTCACTATTCCGTTTCAAACTGAAATTCCACCCCGATGAAGAGAAAGTGTATATCTGCTATCCCGACGCAGCCAAACTGCCGCAAATATCGCTTGCCGTGGCACAAGCCTACGTGCCGTCGCTCACACCTGCCGAAGCCATGCGATTCGTACGTACGATTGCGCCGCGTGATTGACATGATGTCAGACTTGAGACGGTCCATGGTTCTGGGGTAGCTCGGGTCTACACTAAAGAACGGTTCATAAAGTACTACTTTTCCTGATGGAAGGGGCCAGCATGTCAGCTGAAGCAAACGTCGGCGTAGTCGGTCTTGCCGCAATGGGCGGTAGCCTCGCACGTAACCTCGCACACCACGGCAACAAGGTGGCAGTGTTCAACCGCTCTTACGGCCGTACCGAAAAGCTCATGAACGAACACGGCAACGAAGGCGAATTCTTCCCGGCAAAAACCCTCGAAGAGTTCGTGGACAGCCTCGTCAAGCCGCGTACCGCCATCATCATGGTCAAGGCGGGAGAGCCGACCGACGCCATGATCAACGCGCTCGCCGACCTGATGGAGCCGGGCGACATCATCGTCGACGCAGGCAACGCCTACTTCCCGGACACCATTCGCCGCGAGAAGGAAATCAGCGCTCGCGGACTGCATTTCGTCGGATGCGGTGTGTCCGGCGGTGAGGAAGGCGCTCTGCTTGGACCTTCCATGATGCCGGGTGGCTCCGAAGAATCCTGGAAGACTCTGAAGCCGATTTTTGAATCCATCGCGGCCAAGGCCGAAGGCGAACCGTGCGTCACCCATATCGGTCTCAATGGTGCTGGCCACTTCGTCAAGATGGTGCACAACGGTATTGAGTACTCCGACATGCAGCTCATCGCTGAAAGCTACGATCTGATGCGTCGTGGCCTTGGCATGACTCCGGCTGAGATCGGTGACGTGTTCGAAGAGTGGAACAAGACCGAACTCGACTCCTATCTGATCGAAATCACCGCCGAAGTGCTGCATCAGGCCGACAAGAAGACCGGTGAGCCGCTGGTTGACGTGATCGTCGACCATGCTGGCATGAAGGGCACCGGCACGTGGACCGTGCAGACCGCACTGTCTCTGGCCGTACCGGTCACCGGCATCGCCGAAGCCGTGTTCGCCCGTGGTCTTTCCTCCGAAGCTGATCTACGTGAGGAAGCCGCCAAGCAGGGCTTCAATGGCCCTGACGGCAACCTGAACCTCACCGACGATGAGAAGAAGGCCTTCATCGAAGACATTCGTCAGGCACTCTACGCTTCCAAGATCGTCGCCTACGCCCAGGGCTTCAACGAGATTACCACTGCTGCCGAAGAATATGGCTGGGATATCGATCTGGCTGCCGTGGCACGCATCTGGCGTGGCGGCTGCATCATCCGTGCGAAGTTCCTCAACCGTATTTCCGAAGCGTTCGAATCAGGTGAAGCCAACGTGTCGCTGCTGTTCGCTCCGTACTTCAAGAACGCCATCGAAACCGCCGAAAAGTCTTGGCGTAACGTGGTGGCTCAGGCCGCCGTCAACGGTTTGCCTACTCCGGCGTTCGCTTCCTCGCTGTCGTACTTCGACGGACTGCGTTCCAAGCGCCTGCCCGCCGCCCTGATCCAAGGTCAGCGCGACTATTTCGGCGCTCACACCTACCAGCGTGTGGATCAGCCGGGCGCATTCCACACGCTGTGGGCTGAGCCGGGCCGCGAGGAAATCGAAGCCTGATAGACGTATTTCTGCAACGAATCTAGCGGATTAACAGATGAAAAGAGCCTCACGCTTTATGAAAAGTGTGCGGCTCTTTGTGTTGCGGCAAATATGATCAGCCGCAAGGGAAACTCGTTGAGTTGCCTCCTGAATTATTCGCGATGCTGGTTGCGTGGGTTGCCGCCATTCATGATTGCGGCGACCCGTCGCGTCAGAGCGCGGGGGAGTAGTCGTTCCGCTGCGGCTCCGGCTTTGGTGAGGTAGCCGTGGTAGGCAAGCGTGCGCCCCTGCTTCATCTTCCGATACGCGTAGGTGGCAAGCTGGTAGGCGGTGGCCGGTTTGGTCAGCGTGAAGAAATTCATGCCATGCATGTTCGCGGCCTTGGCGAACCCTGTGGATGTCGGTCCGGGGCATACGCAGGTCACACTCACACCGGTATCTCGCAATTCGTACGACACCGCTTCCGAAAGCGATCGTACGAACGCTTTCGACGCGAAATATATCGCCATATATGGGCCTGCCATCATTGAAGCAACAGAAGAGATGTTCAATATGCGTCCGTGACCCTGCTCGCGCATATCACGACCATAACGGTACGTAAGTTCAGCCAACGCGGCCATGTTGAGCTGCATCATCTCATGCTGGCGATGCCAGTCGGCGTCGAGAAAACCCGTCCAATCCGCAAAACCGGCGTTATTGACGAGATGATCCACTTCAAAACCTTGCGAAACTGTGTAATCATGCAACTGTTGCGGTGCGTCAGACTCGCTTAGATCAAGCGCAACCGTCTCCACATGCACGCCATAGCGATGTTCCAGCGTGCGCTTCACGTCATCAAGTTTGCCTTGACTGCGTGCCGTAATGATGAGATCATGCCTGTCGGCCGCAAACAATGCCGCCATCTCACGCCCAATGCCACTCGAAGCCCCCGTTATCAACGCATATGCCATAAAACCACCTTTCTTAAGTATTGATGTTCATGGTAGTCAATACGCATGCAATAACGCCATTTGCAACGCAATGGTCCGGAACTTTTCGACTGGGCTGGCTGATTGACAGTTTTCATGCACTTCTCGCATGGAAAGTAATACATCATTTACATTAGTTATTTTGGTTTGGTTCGTTCACAATGGGTGCGTCAGCATGAATGTGAAAGAACCAGTATGGAATGTTCGAAAGGCCATGTTTTTGAACTCATACAACAGGGCGGCCCGACCGACAAAGTCATTACAATGCATGTCGTGAAACCGGGATCATTCACAGCTTGCATTTGACTTCGTCCACTTGAAGTTCTTAAGTTTGATGGCATGACTTACGATTTCGACACTCCCGTAGACCGATCCGGCACGTATTCGCTCAAGTGGGAAGAGGCAGGAGATGCGCTGCCCATGTGGGTGGCGGATATGGAATTTCAAACCGCTCCACAGATTCGAGCCGCACTGCAGCAGCGTCTTGACCACGGTATTTTCGGATATTCCATCGTCCCTCCTGAATGGAATCAGGCATACGTTGACTGGTGGCACCGTAGGCATAATCTTGATATCGACCCGGAATCGCTCGTATTCAGCACCGGCGTGGTGCCGGCAATCTCCAGCATGGTACGAAAACTCACCACAGCAAACGAAAACGTGCTTATCCAAACTCCGGTCTACAACATTTTCTTCAATTCGATTATCAATAATGGATGCCGCGTGCTTGAATCACCGTTGGAATACGACGGTTCCGGACATTACTCCATCAACTGGGCCGATCTGGAATCCAAGTTGGCCGATCCGCAAACCACGCTGATGATCCTGTGCAATCCACACAATCCCGTAGGCCGAATCTGGGATCGCGACACCCTCGCACGCATAGGTGAGCTTTGCTGGAACCATCATGTGACCGTAATCAGCGACGAAATTCATTGTGATCTTACCGATCCGGGATATGATTACGTGCCCTTTGCCTCGGTGAATGAGCAGTGCGCAATGAACTCCGTGACCTGCATGGCACCGACCAAAACGTTCAATATCGCCGGTCTTAACACGGCTGCCGTAATGATTCCAAATCCCGTGCTGAGGCATAAGGTATGGCGTGCGCTCAACACGGACGAAGTGGCCGAACCGAACGCCTTCGCCATGACGGCCACGCTCGCTGCCTTCAACGAGAGCGAGCCTTGGCTTGAGGAATTGCGCGCATACTTGGCAGGCAACAAAGCCGAAGCACGAGCCATGATCAACGAATACAATGCTGCCGCGGCACCGGAACGACGCATCGCCCTGATTGAAAGCCATGCCACCTACTTGTTGTGGGTCGATTGTTCGAAACTGACGCACGATACCGCTCTGTTGTGCGAACATCTCAAGCGCAATCATCAGGTGATGTTCTCCGAAGGTGCCGAGTATGGCGGCAACGGGCATGATTTCATTCGCATCAACGTGGCTTGCCCGCGAAGCACCATGCAAGAAGGATTCAATCGTCTGTTCGCCGGGTTGCATGATTTTTCGGCAGAGTAATACATTGATCATCGATTGTGATATTGCTCACAGCCGCTAAAAAACGGCTGGTTTTGTGGGTTTTCACAAAATATGGAAAGGACGTTTTCGGATGGTCACTGCCGTCCGTGACGTGTTGGCGATACTATGAAGCACATGACTGAAACTGTTTCATCCGTACTTGGCACGCCTGAAGAGTGGACGAATCCGCTGCGCGATCCGCGCGATCTTCGACTTCCACGTATTGCAGGCCCGTGCAGTATTGTGATTTTCGGCGTGACCGGCGATCTGTCACGCAAGAAGCTGCTTCCCGCCATTTATGATCTGGCTAATCGTGGCCTATTGCCGCCAAGCTTCGGTTTGACGGGTTTTGCACGTCGTGATTGGACCGAGGATCATTTCAAGGATTTCGTGAAGGAGAACGTGCAGGCGCACTGCCGCACGCCATTTAAGGAGGCGACCTGGACGCAGCTCGCCGACGGCATTCGTTTTGTGCAGGGCACGTTCGATGATCCGAAGGCGTTCGAACGATTGTCGAACACTGTTGCCGAGCTTGACCGTGATCGTGGCACACGAGGCAACCATGCGTTCTACATGTCGGTGCCGCCGCGCGCGTTCCCGCAGGTTTCCCGACAGTTGGCCGATTGCGGTCTGGCGAAATCGTCGGAAGGTGCTTGGCGTCGTGTGATCATCGAGAAACCGTTCGGGCATGATCTGGCCAGCGCTAAGGAGCTGGATCGTGTGGTTTCCGAGGTGTTCGACCCATCGAGTGTGTTCCGTATCGATCATTATCTCGGTAAGGAGACGGTGCAGAATATTCTGGCGCTTCGTTTCGCGAACGCCATGTATGAGCCGATTTGGAACAATAATTACGTCGACCATGTGCAGATTACCCACGCCGAGGATATCGGCGTGGCCGGTCGTGCCGGATACTATGATGGCATCGGTGCCGCACGCGACATCATCCAGAACCACCTGCTGCAGCTCATGGCATTGACGGCCATGGAGGAGCCGGTCTCCTTCTCCGCCGCTGATCTGACGGCTGAAAAGACGAAGGTGCTGTCCGCAGTGCGCTTGCCGAAGGATCTGGCGGCGCATACGGCCCGCGGACAGTATGCCGCCGGATGGCAGGGTTCTCATGAGGTTGTCGGCTATTTGGATGAGAAGGGCATTAATCCGGCTTCAACCACAGAGACTTACGCAGCGATCCGACTGGATGTCGATACGCGCCGTTGGGCCGGCGTGCCGTTCTACCTGCGTACGGGCAAACGTTTGGGCAAGCGTGTCACGGAGATTGCCGTGGTGTTCAAGCGTGCCCCGCATCTGCCGTTCGAGTCGACCGCAACGAAGGAGCTCGGCAAGAATGCGATCGTGATCCGCGTGCAGCCCGATGAGGGTGTGACCATGCGGTTCGGCGCGAAGGTGCCGGGTGGCACGTCGATGGAGGTCCGTGACGTGTCGATGGACTTCGGTTACGGCCGTTCGTTCACCGAATCGTCTCCGGAAGCCTATGAACGTCTGATTCTTGACGTATTGCTGGGCGATCCGCCACTGTTCCCAACCACACGCGAAGTGGAATTGAGCTGGCAGATCCTCGATCCGATCGAAGAGTTCTGGTCCACGCTTGGCCAGCCGCAACCGTATCGTTCCGGAACGTGGGGCCCTCAGGAAGCCGTTGAAATGCTGGCCCGCGATGGACACCGTTGGAGGATGCCGTGATCATTACCATGAAGAACACCGAAACCCGTGAGATTTCGGCGAAAATCGATGAATTGCACGAGGAGCGTGGCGAAGCGGCTCTGGGTCGCGTGCTCACACTGCTGATCTCCACGAATGAGACGTCGCTGGAGCATGATCTCGCCGTGGCGAACAACGCCAGCCGTGAGCATCCCTGCCGTGTGATCGCAATCGCGCCGAATTCACGTAGGGTGGATGCCGCTGCCGATGATGGCAAGCCGCACACCTTTCTCGACGCGGAAGTGCGATTCGGTTCCGACGCTGGCGCGGGCGAAATCATCGTGTTGCGTCCGATTGGTGGGCTGGTTCACCACCCTGATACATTGGTGATTCCGCTATTGGTGCCGGACGCTCCGGTGGTGGCTTGGTGGCCAAACGAAGCCCCCGCGAACCTATCGAACGATTTGCTGGGTTCCATGGCGCGCAGCCGTATCACCGATGCCATGCATTCCTCGAATCCGATGCGGACCATGGATGATCTGCGCCGCAACTGGTCGTCGAAGAATGTGGACATGTCGTGGACTCGCTTGACTGTTTGGCGCGCAATGCTCGCTTCGATGCTTGACCAGCCGCCGCATCTTCCAGTAAGCGGCGTGCGTGTGACCGGACCAAAGAACTTCCTGCCGTTGAATCTGCTGGCCGCATGGCTTCGTCTTCGTCTGAACGTGCCTGTTGTGGTGGAAGACGATCCGAATGCAACCGCCGTGACCGGCGTGTATCTGACCCGTTCCGATGGCGTGCTGAGTTTGGAACGCCCATCCACCGACGATGGCATCGCCGTATTGAACGTTCCAGGGCAGTCCCCGCAAACCATGAGCGTTCCCGCACGAACCATCGAGGAATGCTTGAGTGAGGAATTGGGTCGACTCTATCCGGACGAGATCTATGCGGAAGTCGTGACTCAAGGCTGGGATCTTATCAATTCGAAGCACTGAATCGATTCTCCGAAACAATAAAGGAACAATGCAGGAAAAGCATATGGCAGAACGCACCACCGTTGTATATCCCAATCCTCAGATTCTGGCTGAAGCCGTGGCCGCACGTACGCTGTTGACCATCACCGATCTTCTGTCGGAACCGAATCGCACCCGCGTTGACATTGCCGTGACCGGTGGAACCGACGGCAATCGAGTGTTCGACGCCATGAACGCGAGCCCATTGAACGATGCCGTGGACTGGAGCCGCGTGCACGTATGGTGGGGCGACGAACGATTCGTGGCCGCCGATGACGACGATCGCAACGCCAAGCAGGCGCGTGAGGCATGGTATGGCAAACTGGTTGCCGACGGCCGTATGCCGGCAGGCAACATTCATGCGATGCCGTCCGATGAGCGTAACTTGGAAGGCGTCGCGGCAGCCTCACCCGAACAGACTGATGCGGTGCTGGCTGAAGCCGCCGCGCAATACCAGCGTGAACTCATTGAACAGTTGGGTGAGAATCCAGCTTTGGACATCGCCATGTTCGGTATGGGACCGGACGCGCATTTCGCATCCCTGTTCCCCGACCATGGCGAGTCGGAGATCGACGATCCGCATGTGCTTGTCGCCGGTGTGCGCGATTCACCGAAGCCGCCGCCACTGCGCCTGACGCTGACCGTGCCGATGATCGCACGATCGAAGCACACGTGGGTGTTCACATCTGAAGTACGCAAGGCGGATGCGGTTGCTGCAGCATTCGCGCAACGCAACAATCCGCATGCGCCAAGCTCTTATGCCGATGGTGAGGAACTGCTGTGGCTTATCGACAAAGGTGCCGCCTCCAGATTGTGATGCAAGAACCGGGACTATGGAATCCCGATAGCCGGGTTCCGTTGGTTCCGTGACGGGCACGTCACCTAAGTCTCTGCCTGTCATGGATTACTCCCATGGCTAAACATCAAGGCTGAATCGTTTGGATGAGTGAGCGCGCAACGCCATGCGTGTAGTATGGCGGCAGTCAAACATGACAGACCCTGCATTATGACTATGAGAGGAAACGGCATCATGGAACAGCCATCTAAGTTCCAACATCAGCTTCAGCCCGATATGCCATCGTCTTCCACGATGTCCACGTCACCTCATCCGGAACAAACTCCGCCATGGGGCGCGCTATGGGTGTTGGCTTTGGAACTGGCCATGATTGTGCTGGACAGCTCAATCGTCAACGTCTCCATCCCCACCATTATCGACGATATCGGCATCGACCTGACCGACGCCCAGTGGGTCACATCACTGTACAACATCGTACTCGCCGCGCTGCTGCTTCCCTTCGGCAAGCTTGGCGACGCCAAAGGACGCAAACTGGTATTCCAAATTGGAACTGTGATTTTCGTGGCAAGTTCATTGCTCGCCGCCACATCGCAGGACGCTGGCATGCTGCTCACCGCTCGCGCGTTGCAGGGCATCGGTGGCGCGATGATCATGCCGAACACCCTGTCCACGGTGTCCGCCACGTTCCGTGGCAAGTATCGCGCTGCGGCTTTCGGAGTCTGGGGCGCGGTAATGAGTTCAGCCGCCGCTCTCGGACCGTTGCTCGGCGGCGTGCTTACCGAGACCTTGGGGTGGCGATGGATTTTCCTGGTGAACCTTCCGCTAGGCATCATCATTTTTGTGGCAACCATTCCTTTGGTGCCAAAGACCGGTGGCCATACCTCGAACATCACTTCCTCAACCGCTTCTTCCACCATTCGATTCCAAAGCATTGATGTGGACATTCCAGGCGTGGTGCTGTCCGCACTGACTTCTGCCCTGCTCGTATTCGGACTTATCGAAGGCGAGACCTACGGCTGGTGGAAGCAGACTTCCACTCAGTTGAAGATGGGTGGTCTGACATGGAACCACGGCTGGCTGTCGCCGGTGCCGATTTGTCTGGTCGCCGGTATGCTCCTGCTGGTCGTCTTCATAACCGTAGAACTTGCACGAGGCAAAGCCGGGCGACCGGTGATGCTGGACATGACCCTGTTCCGCATCAAGACATTCTCGTGGGGCAATCTGTCGGCTGCGGCCATCGCCGCCGGCGAGTTCGCGCTGGTGTTCGCGCTTCCGCTGTATCTCATCAACGCGCGCGGACTCGACACGCTACAGGCCGGTGCGATGCTGGCCGTGATGGGATTGGGCTCTATTATCGCCGGTAGTCAGGCACATATGCTGGCCTCCAAATTCACTCCGGTCGACGTGGTCCAACTTGGCTTGGTGATTGAGATCATCGCGGTAGCCGTGATTGCAGTCCTCATGCCGGTGGAATTCGCAGTGTGGTGGCAGCTTCTTCCTTTGACCGCCTACGGCTGCGGCTTAGGGCTCGCTTCCGCGCAGCTGACCAGCGTGGTGCTGTCCGAAGTGCCGATTCCCCAGTCCGGTGAAGGATCGGCCACCCAGTCCACCGTCCGTCAGCTTGGCACCGCCATGGGCTCGGCCATCTCAGGCGCGGCATTGACCATGGCCATCAATGGGACGTTGCCGGCACGACTTGAATCCCTTGGACTGCCCGCTAAAGTCGGCGATGGACTGGCCAAGGCGGTCAGCAGCTCGGCTGGCGGTGTAATTGGCTCGTTCCGCAGCGGAGATGGATCGGCGGCCCAATTCGGTGACGAAGCGCCGAAAATCGCCGATGCGATGACTTCCGGGTTCATTGAGGGCAACCGTTGGACACTTTTGGTGGCAGGCTGCATGCTGCTCATCGGTTTGCTGGCTTCGGTCGCTGTGCGACGCGCGGCATCAACGCATAGCACACACTGACAAACATGAGGCAGGGACGATCTGCTGAATGGTTTTGGTGGGCCAGCAGCTCAACGGCGAAAAGTTCTACTGAAGCCGGCCGATACCAAGGCGAAACTGATCGCGCGGTAAGGTGGGGTTATGAAAGTAGTAGTGCAACGAGTGAGCCAAGCCAGCGTTGACGTTGTCAACGAACTGGGCACCATCGACCCCACCTTCGAACCGCAGCAGATCGGATCCGGATTCATGCTGCTCGTAGGCGTAACCGATGAGGATGGTGAGGAGCAGATTTCTTGGCTTGCCCACAAAATCCTCAACCTGCGGGTTTTCGAAGACGAGCAAGGCAAAATGAACCGTTCCATCAAAGACATCGGCGGTGAAATCCTGTCCATTTCACAGTTCACGTTGTTTGCCGACGTGAGGAAAGGCAACCGTCCAAGCTTCGTCAAAGCGGGCAAGCCGGAACATGCCAACATTACTTGGATCAAATTCAACGAAGCGCTGCGATCCGGCGGTGTGCCAGTACGCGAAGGCCGCTTCGGAGCGCACATGCGCGTTGGACTGATCAACGACGGTCCGGTAACCATCGCCATTGATACCGACAATCTGTAATCAATAGTAAAGCGACGATTGCTTGGTGATATAAAAAATATTTGAGGAGCTGTGATATAATTTGCAGCTCCTCAAATATTGTTTTTTAATTGACAATGATGTTTACCTGTTGTCGGTAATTATCGTCACCTTGTTCGGATCAATCTTCATTGGGTCAAGAGTCAATTCCTTGATGACATCCGCACGAATCGTGCCGGACGAAGGATTGAATACACTATCGATAGTGCTGTGAATATCGGCATCCACATTCGAATATTCGAAAGCAAGCGTCGTATTGATTAGACGGCAATTACGTAATACGAGATTATCCACATAGCACAAACCCTGCAGACTTTCGATCGTACAGTTCTCAAACGTGACATTACGGGAATTCCAAGCCAAATACTCGCCGGAAATGAATGAATCACGTACTGTCACATTCTCGCAATTCCAGAAGCAATCCTTGGAAATCAATCGAGAATTTGTGATTTCAATATTACGTGCGCCATCAAATGGATAATTGCCAACCAAACGCAGATTATAGGCTTTAATATCGGAACAATTCATCGCCAGATAATCGCCACGAGCACTCACATTTTCCAGTGAAACGTTCGAACAAGCCCATAATGTTTCCTCGGCATTGACGAAATCAACATTCCTCAACGCAACATCATGGCACCGGCGGAAATTCTTCGGCGCTTCAAACGTGCAATCCTCAACACGAATGGTATTCGTATACCACACGCCCGCGCGTGCCATCTCGAACCATGTGCAATCCTTTGCCAAAATATCCGAGCAATACCACAGCGGATACTTCCATTTGAACGAACTCGACTTAAGCTCAATATCATGCGCATGCTTCAACGGTGATTCGCCATCATCGAAAATCGTGTCGATATATCGCTTGCCTGATGCTTGGAATTCGGCGCGTTCGCCGGTCAGTAACGCCTGACGAACCTCGTGCATGTCACTCACTGATAACTCTCCTTGAAAACGTTCTGTTGCCAAGATAGAAAGTTCAAGTACTTGAAGTCAAACGCATGCCCATGTTTCGCTGGCGGGCGAAGCGGATGAGCGATGGAACGCGTTATAAGCAATGTCGATATGCGTGCGGGTGTTTGCGAAACATGACTGTCGGTACCATGAATTGAACGATTAGACAATTGGGTGGTTACAAGGCATTGTGGTCGCGAACGGGCTTGCCACGTATGGCAGGGAGGAATGCGGATGAGCCAGCGGAATGGGGGAGTGAAGACGCGTGCGTTCAAAGCCGCGTTCCCCAAAGTGCTGCCGATTTGCATCAGCTTCTTCTTTCTGGCCATGTCGTACGGAGTGCTTATGGGAACCCGCGGGTTTTCGTTCCTGTGGCCGTTGTACATGAGCGCGTTCATCTACACCGGTTCCATGGAATTCGTTACGGTGAATCTGCTGGTTTCCGCATTCAATCCGTTCGCCACGCTTATGTTGGCGCTGATGATGGGAACAAGGCACCTGTTTTACGGACTGTCCATGCTGGGGCGTTTCAAGAACATGGGGGCGAAAAAACCGTATTTGATTTACGCCATGTGTGATGAGACGTTCGCGGTCAACAACAGCGCGCAAATACCGGCGGATGTTGACCGCGGCTGGTTCTATTTCTTCGTGTCGCTGCTGAATCAGGTTTCCTGGGTGGCTGGAGCGACGCTCGGAGGCATTGTCGGCTGGCGATTGACGTTCGACACCACCGGTTTGGATTTCGTGATGACCGCATTGTTTGTGGTTATTTTCGTGGATCAATGGTTGACAACGAAACGCAAAAGCCATATGGCGGCGTTGACGGGCACTGTGGTGCCGGTGATTTGCATGGCGCTGTTCGGTGCTGACAATTTCATGATCCCGTCGTTGATTGCCATGCTGGTGATGTTCATTATGTTGCGTCCGTATTTGGATGATTTGAAACCTGATAATGTTGGGAAACGTGATGATGCTGATGGTGCGGTCGAATCCGCTGCGGATCGTAACGAAGTAGGGGAGGCGCGGTCATGATCATGACCACATGGCAGGGCGTCGTCACTGTACTGATGGCGGTGCTTGGCACCATCATCACCCGTTTTCTGCCGTTCGTGCTCTTTCCCGAGTCAAAGAAACCGCCGCACATCATCGACTATCTTGGCAACGTGCTTCCGTATGCTATGACCGGACTGCTGGTGGTGTATTCGCTGAAAAACGTCAATCCTTTTGCTGGAAGCCACGGCATTCCCGAAGCGATCGCCATCGCCGCGATCGTCGTGCTGCACGTATGGAAACGCAACATGCTGCTCTCGATCGCCGGCGGCACCGTCGTGTATATGGCATTACTTCAGCTTGTTTTTGCATGATTGTCTGTTTTGTAGGATTGCCCAAATCTGAAGTGAGTTTTATAGGGATTTTCCACAGTTGTTATTGCTGATATCCCATATCGTGAGAAGAAATGCGTTGATGCGATTGACGCGCCTACTCTTTTTCTTTAGCCAATAAGGAGCTGTGTTGAGCGGCTCTGGCTGTATAGAAGAGTTATATCTAACGAGAGAGAACAATATGACTAGTGCAGCAAGCACTGCCAATGCCGCGGTTCCAGCGCCCGGCAAACTGGAGTTCAAGGATGATTACACGCCTGAGGAAGCGGAACGCGTCATCCGCAATTCGAAGGGGCTCCCTGTCGGTGTGAAGCCGAAGATGGTGTGGACGTGGCCGAAGGCCCTGCTGTGGGCCGTCATTGCCATTGTGTGCGCTATTGGTTGGGCTATTCTGGCGGTTTCCCGTGGCGAGCAGATCAGCGCCATCTGGTTCGTGGTTGTGGCATTGTGCTCCTACGCGATCGCTTACCGTTTCTACGCGTACTATATTCAGATCAAGATCATGCGTACCGACGATGCGAACGCGACGCCGGCCGAGCGCGTGCATGACGGCGCCAACTTCGAACGTGCCGACCGTCGCGTGCTGTTCGGCCAGCATTTCGCCGGCATTTCCGGTGCGGGCCCGCTTGTTGGTCCTATTCTGGCCGCCCAAATGGGTTATCTGCCGTCCGTGATGTGGATCATTCTCGGTGTGATTTTCGCCGGCGCCGTGCAGGATATGCTCATGCTGTGGATCTCCGCCAAGCGTCGCGGCCGTTCCTTCGGTCAGATGGCAACCGACGAAATGGGCAAGTTCGGCGGCACTATCCTGTCGATCTTCCTGATCGTGATGACCGCCATCGCCATGGCATTCCTTGCGCTCGTGGCCATCAAGGCCATGGCTTCCTCGCCGTGGGCCGTGTTCTCTATTGGTATGACCATTCCGATCGCCTTGATCATGGGCTGCTTCCAGCGTTTCCTGCATCGTAGCGTTATCGAAACCACGGTGCTCGGCTTCGTGCTGCTCGTGATCGACATCATCGCTGGCGGTTGGATCTCCAGCGTTCCGGCAATCGCCGACGTGTTCACGTTGAACGCCAAGGAACTGGTTATCGCACTGGTGATCTACTCCTTCGCCGCCGCCGCGTTGCCGCACTGGCTGCTCGTCACCCCGCGTGACTACCTGTCCACGCTGATGAAGATCGGCACGCTTGTGCTGCTCGTGCTTGGCATTCTCATCGCCAATCCGTCCGTGCAGATGCCGGCTCTGACTGAATTCGCGTCCACCTCCACGGGACCGACCTTCGCAGGCGACCTGTTCCCGTTCCTGTTCATCACCATCGCGTGCGGCGCTCTTTCCGGCTTCCACGGCGCAGTGAGCTCCGGCCTGACCCCGAAGGCTGTGGAGAAGGAAAACCAGATCCGCATGATCGGCTACGGTTCCATGCTGGTTGAATCCTTCACCGCCGTGATCGCACTGATTGCAGCCATCACCATTTCCCAGGGCATCTACTTCTCCACGAACATGTCCGCCTCGCAGATCTCCACCGCTTCCGGCGTGACCCTGACCGCCACTTCCACTCCTGACGAGCGGGCTGAGGCCGCGGTCAAGGCCGTGGATTCGATGAAGGTTTCCGACATTGAAGGCAACCAGATGAAGGTCACTTGGGATTCTGTCGACGAGAACGGCAATGCCAAGACCTATGAAGGCGCCGACGCTTTGAAGCAGGCCGCTTCCGACATTGGCGAGAACACCATCGTTTCCCGCACCGGCGGCGCCACCACGTTCGCTATGGGTATGGCCAACTTCCTCAAGTCCTACCTCGGCGGTCATGACTCCATGGCCTTCTGGTACCACTTCGCCATCATGTTCGAAGCGTTGTTCATCCTCACCACCGTTGACAACGGCACCCGCGTGGCCCGTTATCAGATTGGTGAGTTGCTGGGCAACGTGCGCAAGCTGAAGAAGTTCGCTGATCCGACGTGGAAACCGGGCAACATCATCACCACACTGATCGCAACCGCCCTGTGGGGTGGCCTGCTGTGGGTCGGCGTGTGCGATACGAATGGTGGTATCAACGCCATGATGCCTATTTTCGGTATTTCCAACCAGCTGCTTGCCGCCGCATGCTTCATGCTGGTCACCGTTTGCGTGGCCAAGCTTGGCTATAAGAAGTACCTGTGGATTCCTGTTGTTCCTCTCGTTTGGGATGTGGCCGTGACCTTCACCGCCGACTTCCAGAAGATCGTCGGACCGATCAGTTACTTCGCCACCGCTTCCAAGTATCAGACGCTGATCGATGGTGGCACTTTGGAAGGCGAAGCGTTGGTCAACGCCAAGGCCGCACTCTCCAATGCGTACCTTGACGGCGTGCTCTCCGTGTTCTTCATGGTCATGATGGGAGTCTTCCTGGTCGTCGGCATCTACCAGACCGTGAAGATTCTTGCCAAGGGCAAGTTCGGTGTGGAAACCACGTCTGAGGAGCCGTTCGTGGAATCCGAATGGTTCGCACCGTCCAGCCTGATCGCCACCAAGCTCGAAAAGAAGGTGCAGCGCGAATACGCGGCCAAGAGCTATGAGCTGGCGCAGAAGGAACAGGCAGCAGCCTGATGCAGGGATTCACCACCATGGTCAGACGAATCTGGTCCGCATTATTGAAAGCCAAGGCCGGATTCGTCTGGTATGTGCGCGAATTCAGCGGAGAAGCGAAATACGACCACTATCTGGAGCATTTCGCAAGCGAACATCCCTGCGAAACCCCGCTGACCGAACGCGAATACTGGCGCATGCGAGAGGAATACGATCGCAAGCATCCCAACACCAGTTGCTGTTGCTGAAACTAACGGCCATACATAAACAATCCCCGTCTTTCATTTCGGAAGACGGGGATTGTTGTTCTTATATTTATGTTGCTTGCTTGCGATTATTCCTATACCGAAGATATTCGATTGCATGTTCCGCAATCAATATTTCGCAATCAAGAAGCGAGTCCCATGCTGTATTTCAATGTCATCACACGAATCGCGGACTGCGTTACTTTGTCTGCAAAAGCGGAATCAGCCGCGGCCTTCGCATTCAAACCATCCAAAACCTGCTGAACATAATCGAAAGCGCCAATGCAGGCAAGATCACCGCCGGCCTCAACCAATCGCACACCCAAATCACTCGGCTGAATGCCACCCAACGCAGTGGCGGACAAAGAATCCGAAGTGATGACACCTTGGAATCCGACCGTATTGCGCAAATAATCCGTTACCAAAGCGCTGGAGAACACGGCGGGATTATTCGGATCAATAGCCTGATAGGTGGCAAGCGACATCATCACCATGGAAGGGTTCGCCTCCAACGTACTGTTGAACGCGCCGATTTCCGCACCGTCCAACGTGGTGGTGGTATCAAGAATGCCGTCGGCGGTGAAATCGGTGTTGCCCGTCACCGAACCCAAACCAGGATAGTGCTTGATGGCGCTGCCTACACCCGAATCCGCCATGCCCTGAATGAACGCCTTGGCATGGTCGGCATTGCCGTCCGCATCAAGACCAAAATCACGATACAGTGCGCCGATCGGGCCATTGGAAGCCCTATCTACCGTTACCGTGCCCACCACCGGCGCCAAATCAACATTGATGCCGGCCGACTTGAGTTGGGAACCCCATACGGCAGCCGATTGCCGTAGCTGGTTGGTCGACATTGAACCCTGATTGGTGGCGGAAGGCATCTGGTCGAACCCATCACCCTGCAGATGCTGCACCAAACCACCTTCCTGATCGGTGGTCATCAGGAGTTGATTATTACCAGGGGCATACGATTGCAAGGTGGATGTGGCGGTGGCCACGCCAGCCGTTCCCGAATTCCAATTGCCGATGATCAACACCGATCCGACATGCTGGTTCACAATGAGATCCTGTAACGAGGAAGGATCGGATCCCGCATACAGGGGTGCCATGACGAGCTGACCGACGCGCTCTGCAAGACTCATGGCATTGACTGCAGCCACAGCTCTGCCATGCGGCGAGTCGTCCACCACGCTTGGCACGTTGGATTTGTCAAGCGCATCATGTGATGCATCGGACTGCTGCGAATTGGATTGCTCGGATTGGTTGGAGCCAGCATTCAAACTCGCGCTGGATGAACACCCAGCGAACGATAGCGGCAGTGCGATGGCGCACAGTGCGGCAGCACAACGAGCGAAATGAACGTGAACTCTCCTCATAGTGTCATTATCTATCACATGCCGGTGATGGCGAATACGATCGCATAAGAAAAGAACGGGTGGATTCGTGTTCGTGAATTGCGTAAACATTAGGCTAGCGGCATAAAGCACGTTCCGTGCCTGTCGATAGGCTATTAGTATGTCTTTTTTTGATATGTTTGGTCCCATGTTCGACCCGGAAAGCGGTCCGAACCGCTCCCAAGGGCAGCGTGCCAATAAATCCGGCAACGATGATCCCATCATTCTCAATGTCGAAACCGATGGTGATAACACCGCCCGGTCTTCGGCGAACATGCCTCCAAGAGGTCCGTCCGGTCCGCGTATCACACGCCAGCCGAACCGTCCGCGCAAATCGTCGAACGGCAACAAGATTCTAATCGGTGTGGTGCTGGCGCTTGCCATCATCATCGGCCTGTTCTTTGGCTTGGCGCAGTTCATCACCGACGTCATGTGGTATGCGCAGCTTGGCTTCCAAAGCGTGATTTGGACGCAGTTGGGTACCAGGGTAGGCCTGTGGGTGGCGTATGCGCTGCTGATCGCCGCGGTCGGATTCCTGTCCGCGTCGCTGGCGATCTGGGCTCGCCCCGATGCTGCCGATGGTTCCACGATTCGTATTAACGGCGACACCATCGAAGTGGGCAAGGGCGTGAGCTCAAAGAATGCACGTCGTGTGGCTGTGGTGATTTCATTGATCGTCGGCTTGATGTTCGGATCGCAGTTTAATGCGAATTGGTCTGAAATCCTGCTGATGTTCAACGCGCAGAGTTTCGGCACCACCGACCCGCAATTCGGCATCGACAATGGTTTCTATGTGTTCGTATTGCCTGGCTTGAAGCTGATCATGTCGGCAGTGTCGTTGCTGCTGCTTGCCGGCATCATCTTCTCCATCGTCACGCATGTGATGATGGGCGGCATCCGAATCACCATGCCAGTGCATGGTCGTGGACTGTTCCACATCACCAAGCGTGCGCGTAGACAGATCGGCATCTGGCTGATGCTCAACATGTTCGCATGGGCGACGAATCAGGTGCTTGGCGTGTTCTCCCACCTCACGCAGGAGGGTAGCCGCATCACCGGTGCCACGTATACCACGGTCAACGCCACGATTCCCGTCACCTTCATCATGGCTGCCATCACCGTCATTCTCGGTGTGATTCTCGGCGTGTGGATCATGAAGTCGCATGCGTTGGAAGGCCAGGCTCCGATTGCGGTGCGTGCTTCCGAAGCGCTTAAAGCGTGGAAGGTGCCGACCGTGGCCATCGCATCCGCCATTGTGGTGAGCTTGGTGCTTACCGTGGCATGGCCGATGCTGCTGCAGCGTTTCCGTGTGAATCCGAACGCGCAGGAAATGGAATCTACCTATATCCAGCGTAATATCGACGCCACCCGTGAAGCATACGGTCTGAACAATGTGAAGACCGAACAGTATCAGGCCACTACGGAAGGCGAGGCTGGTGCGTTGGCTGATTCCGCGGAATCGACCGCGCAGATCCGACTGCTCGATCCGCAGATCGTTTCCCCGACATTCAAGCAGCTGCAGCAATCCAAGCAGTATTACACGTTTGCCGATACTCTTGCCGTCGACAAATATGAGGTCGACGGTGTGAGCCAAGATACGGTGATCGCAGCACGAGAACTTGACCTTGCCGGTCTTGACAATCGTAACTGGGTCAACGACCATACCGTGTACACGCACGGCTATGGTGTGGTGGCCGCCTACGGCAACAAGGTGACGGCCGACGGCCAGCCGAAGTTCTTCGAGGCGGGTATTCCAACCCAAGGCAAGCTCACCGAATCCGAACAGTACGAGCCGCGTATCTACTTCTCGCCGAACGCTTCCGAATATTCGATCGTGGGCGCTCCGGAAGGTACGCAGTCGTGGGAGTTCGATTACCCGACCGGTTCCGAAGGCGCCACCAACACGTTCGGTGGCAATGGCGGCCCGAAGATCGGTAATATCTTCTCCCGACTGCTGTATGCCATCCGTTTCGGCTCCGACCAGATTCTGTTCTCTAACCGTGTGAACTCCGAATCGCAGATTCTCTATGATCGTTCCCCGAAGGAGCGTGTGGCCAAGGTCGCGCCATACCTGACGCTTGACGGCCGTGTGTACCCGGCGGTCGTGGATGGTCGTGTCAAGTGGATCGTCGATGGCTACACCACGTCTGACGCCTACCCGTATTCGCAGATGACCGATCTGGGCGAAGCCTCCAAGGATTCCACTACGGAATCTTCGGCCACGGTGAGTGAGCTGGCTTCGAAGAACGCCAACTACATTCGCAACTCCGTGAAGGCCACCGTCGATGCGTATGACGGTTCCGTGGACCTGTACGTGTGGGACGAATCCGATCCGGTGATCAAGGCATGGCAGAAGATCTTCCCCGGCCAGTACCACCAGTTGTCGGAGATTTCCGGCGATCTGATGAGCCACCTGCGTTACCCGGAAAGCCTGTTCAAGGTGCAGCGAGAACTGTTGACCAAGTACCATGTGTCGAGCGCCAGCCAGTTCTTCTCCGGTGAGGATTTCTGGCAGACTCCAGTCGATCCGACCGAATCCCAGCAGGCTCAGGAACGCGACATTCTGCAGCCGCCGTACTATTTGACGCTGCAGACCGGTGGATCCAACGAACCGGTGTTCTCGTTGACGTCGTCGTATATTCCCGCAGGCACGTCAACTCGAGAGATTTTGACGGGATTCCTGTCTGTCGATTCCGATGCGGGCCACGAAAAAGGCAAGATCGGCGCGAACTATGGCACGCTTCGATTGCAGGAGTTGCCGAAGGATTCCAATGTGCCAGGCCCCGGTCAGGCACAGAACAACTTCAATGCGTCGGCCGACGTGTCGAAGGAACTTAATTTGCTTGAATCCGGTTCCACCAATGTGCAGCGAGGCAATCTGCTTACACTGCCGCTCGGCGGCGGATTGGTGTACGTGCAGCCGGTGTACGTCAAGTCTTCCGGTTCCACCAGTTTCCCGCTGTTGAAGAAGGTGTTGGTGGCCTTCGGCGACCAGGTCGGATTCGCCAACACGTTGGACGAAGCGCTCGATCAGGTGTTCGGCGGCAACTCCGGTGCATCCGCTGGCGATGCTGAAAACGTCGACGGCTCGACCAGTGGCAAGACTGATACGTCCGATACCAACGGCGATGCCTCCACCGATGGTTCTTCCGGAACCGATGGCACGGATTCGTCATCTGGAACAGACTCGGGCAATGACAGCAGTTCCGGCAATACCGGTAGTAGCTCCGGCACGATGAGCAACGGTCTGAAGAGCGCGCTTAACGACGCTTCCCAGGCAATGAAGGATTCCGACGCGGCCATGAAGAAAGGCGATTGGTCCGCTTATGGCGAGGCGCAGAAGAAACTTCAGGAAGCGTTGAACAAGGCGCTCGAACTCGAGCAGTAGTTTCCGCACAAGTTCCGTACGATTGCTGTTTGCATAAGGCGGGAGACTGGTTCCATATGGAGAACCGGTCTTCCGCCTTATGCATATGCCCGGTATGCTCAAAAACATGATCGAGTATTCCTACCGCATCGCAACGCAAAACGACATTCAAGCAATCACCGACATTTACAACGCTGCAGTCATACGAGGTGGATCATCGGCCGATATAACTCCACGCACATACGAACAGCGCAAAGCATGGGTTGAATCGCATCATGATCCGTACGCGGTGTTCGTTACGGAAACGGTAGATGATGACGGAGAGAGGCGGATCATTGGATTCAGCGCGCTTTCCGTTTTCTACGATCGCGCAGGATACGACGGCGTCACCGATCTCGCCTATTATATCGATCCGCAATGGCAGGGCAGGGGAGTCGGTACATACACACTCACCAAACTGCTTGAAGAATGTCGAAAGCGTAATATGCGTAAGGCATGCGGCATTATTTTCGCAGACAATGCCGGTTCGATCGCACTGATGAAACGGTTCGGTTTTACACAGTTTGGCCTCATGCCAACTGCCGCCACCGATTCCACCGGCACCATGCGTGACATGAGTTACTGGTATCTCGACCTGTAAGTACAATCTTTGCGGTTATCAAGACGAGACAACGTGACGCAATATGAACGCGCACAAACGTACGTATGAATGAATGGAACGATTTCAATGGCATCTGATTTCTGGTTGATCGCAGGACTTGGCAATCCGGGATCCAAATACGAAGGCACCCGTCACAATATGGGATTTATGGCGGCCGATCTGTTGGCCGAACGTTGGTCGGTCAACTTTTCCGACCATAAAGGGCTTGCCATGCTCGGCAAAGGCGTGATGAACCTGTCTGGCCGTAACGTCAAATTCTTCCTGGCAAAGCCGCTCACCTACATGAACGAGTCAGGCAATGCGTTGGCTTCCATCAGTGCCTACTATCAGATTGAACCAGACCATATTGTGGTGATTCACGACGACATGGATCTTGATTTCGGACGTATCAAAGTCAAGGCAGGCGGCTCCGCAGGCGGCCATAACGGCATCAAATCAATTGATCGTGCCTTGGGAACGCCAAAGTATGCCCGAGTGCGCATGGGAGTCGGTCATGCGCAACGCGGCGCCCACGCCCACGACAACACGGTGAATTGGGTGCTGGGCGGATTCGGTCCGGATCAGCGCAAGCAGCTTCCGGAATTCCTTGCCGACGGTGCCGACGCGGCGGAAACCATCATCTTCAACGGCCTCGCCAAGGCTCAGGAGCAGTTCAATGGCCGCTGAACCGGTGCAACTGCCGACGTCAGGTTCGCTGGCTGGCATTCTCGACGTACTCGAAACCGATGAGGATTTTCGTGCGCTGATTTCCGATGAGATCGAAGTGCCGGAATCCGACATAGACCCCAGCATCACCGTTGGCGTTCCCGAAGGATTGCGTCCGGCGCTCGCTGCCGGGGCAGCGGGAACACGACCGGTTGTGCTTGTGGTGGCTTCCGGGCGCGAGGCCGAGGAAATGGTTGAGGCGATTCGTTCGTGGTATTCCGGCGATCCAAACGATGTGGCACAGCTTGAAGCGTGGGAAACCTTGCCGCACGAACGTCTTTCGCCTCGCGCCGATACCGTGGCGAGCCGTATGGCGGTGTTCCGCAGACTGATGCACCCTCAAGAGGGAAGCAAGCTGTTTGGCCCCATCAGGATTCTCGTCATGCCGGTGCGTTCCCTGATTCAGCCTGTGGTTGCGGGCTTGGGGGATGTGGAGCCGCTGGTGTTCTCCCAAGGTGAGGAGTTGGCGCTCGATGAGGCGTCGCATCGACTGGTGGAGAATGCGTATACTCGAGTCGACTTGGTGATGGATCGTGGTGAATTCGCAGTGCGAGGCGGCATTATCGACGTGTTTCCTCCAACATTGCCGCATCCGGTTCGTATCGAATTCTTCGGTGACGAAATCGATACCATCAAGGAATTCCATGCATCCGACCAGCGTACGTATGGCAGTGACATTCCGATGGTCTGGGCCACGCCATGCCGTGAGCTGCAGCTGACCGAAAAGGTGCGCGTGCGTGCGAAATCCCTGATCGGCTCCATTCCAAACGCCGAAGACATGCTTGAATCCATTGCCAACGCCATTCCTGTCGAAGGCATGGAATCGTTGCTTCCCGCATTGGTCGATGATATGGAACCGGTGCAGGGCATGCTTCCCAAGCGTGCGTTGGTGATGCTGTCCGATCCGGAAAAATTGCGTCGCGCTGCCGACGATCTTGCCAAAACGGCTAATGAATTCCTTGCAGCCAGTTGGCATGTTGCTGCATCCGGTCATGGTGCCGGTGCTCCAATCACATTCGATCAGGCGAATTTCTACGATTTTGAGGAAACGATTTCCTCACTGGTGTTCTCTAGGCATGACGTATGGAAGCTTACGAGTTTCGGTGTGGACTCCAGTAGGGAAGGCCGCGTTCAGCTCGACGCCACCAATCCTGGAGAATATCGCGGAGATGAGGCCAAGACAGCTTCCGGTATCGAAGGTCTTCTTGATGCCGGCTATGCCGTCACCGTCACTGCAGGAGCGCAAGGCACTCTTGTTCGACTCAAACGTGCCATCAACGAAACGGGAATCGCCAACTTCGACTGCATCAGATCGCGTGCCATCGACGGATTCGTCGATAATGCCGCGAAAGTCGCACTGCTTACCGAACGCGACCTGACCGGACGTACATCGGCCGCGGGACAGGCAAAAACACCGAAACGTCGCCGTAAGGCCATCGACCTTATGGAGCTCAAAGCCGGCGATTACGTGGTGCATGAGCAGCATGGCATCGGCAGGTTCCTCGAAATGCGCCAGCGTACCATCGGAGCGGGCGCCAACCAGACCACACGCGAGTATCTGGTCATCGAATACGCATCCAGCAAGCGCGGCGCACCTGCCGACAAACTGTTCATCCCCACCGACCAGCTTGACCAAGTCAGCAAATACATCGGTGCCGACGCTCCAAAACTCAACAAACTGGGCGGATCCGACTGGGCTGCCACCAAGGCGAAAGCACGTAAGCATGTGCACGAAATCGCCGAAGATCTGGTCAAACTGTATTCGGCACGTCAACGTATGCAGGGGTATGCCTTCAGCAAAGACACCCCTTGGCAGAAAGAACTGGAAGACGCTTTCCCGTACCAAGAAACCGCTGATCAGCTGACCACCATCGACGAAGTCAAATCCGATATGGAAAAGCCCGTGCCGATGGATCGCCTGATTTGCGGCGACGTGGGATTCGGCAAAACCGAAATCGCCGTACGTGCCGCATTCAAGGCGGTGCAGGATTCCAAACAGGTGGCTGTGCTGGTGCCGACCACATTGCTGGTGCAACAGCATTTCGAGACGTTCACCGAACGTTTTGAAGGTTTTCCGGTGGAAGTAAGGGCGATGAGCCGTTTCCAAACCACCAAGGAGATCAACGACACCATCGAGGGACTTGAAGACGGTTCCGTCGATGTGGTGATCGGTACGCACAAACTGCTCGGACCGAAGGTCAAATTCAAGGATCTGGGACTGGTCATCATCGATGAGGAGCAGCGTTTCGGCGTCGAACACAAAGAGACGTTGAAGGCGCTGCGTACCAATGTGGATGTGCTGAGTCTGTCGGCAACACCGATTCCGCGAACGCTGGAGATGGCCGTTACAGGCATTCGTGAAATGTCCACGTTGGCCACGCCTCCGGAAGACCGCTTGCCGGTGCTTACCTACGTTGGCGCGTATGAGGATGCTCAGGTCACTGCTGCGGTCAGGCGTGAGCTGTTGCGCGGTGGCCAGGTGTTCTACGTGCACAACCGAGTGCAAGACATCGCTTCGGTTGCCGCGAAGATTCACGAGCTGGTGCCGGAATCGCATGTCGGCATCGCCCATGGCAAGATGGGGGAGAAGCAGCTTGACGGTGTGATCCGAGACTTCTGGCATCGCGACATTGATGTGCTCGTATGCACCACCATCATCGAAACCGGTCTTGATATTTCCAATGCGAATACGTTGATCGTCGATCATGCCGACCGTTTCGGCCTAAGCCAGCTTCATCAGTTGCGTGGTCGTGTCGGGCGAGGCCGTGAGCGTGCCTACGCGTACTTCCTATATGATCCGACCAAGCCGATGACCCAGCAATCGCATGACCGACTGGCCACCATCGCGCAGAACACTGCGCTCGGTTCAGGTTTTGACGTGGCGATGAAGGATCTTGAGCTGCGTGGCACCGGCAATCTGCTGGGCGACGAGCAGAGCGGGCATATCGAGGGTGTTGGTTTCGATCTGTATGTGCGCATGGTGTCCGAGGCCGTCGAGCAGTACAAGGAACCGGAACGTACGGAATCGGTTGCTGTCACCATCGATCTGCCGATCGAAGCGTCCATTCCCGTCAGCTACATCGATTCCGACAAATTGCGATTGGAAGCCTACCGCAAGTTGGCGGGTGCTCGTACGGAAGCCGATCTTGACGAGTTGCGTGATGAGCTTACGGATCGTTACGGCAAGCCTCCGGTCGATTTCGAGGCGCTGTTCGATGTGGCGAGACTTCGGTTCAAGGCAAGGAAGTTGGGCATTACCGAAATCATCGGGCAAGGCCGTAACGTTCGTGTCGCCAAATTCGAGCCGCGAGAATCCGTGCAAATGCGCATGGCCCGAATCTACAAGGGCATTCAATACCGTCCGATGACTAAAACGTACCTGATTCCCGCGCCGTTCGCAGGTTCGCTGGGATCTGGTCCAATGAGCTCTGATGAAATCGTTGGTTGGACGAACCAATTGCTGGATGACCTTGACTGGAAGCCAACGCCAAGGAAATAGCAGGTGAAGTTCCAGACGCATCCGACACGATTTGTGTGAGCGTTCACACAAATCGTGTCGGATAAGTTTGCCATACGTCCACAAAACGCACTATTCTAGGCAATGTCATCACAACCTAACGTTTATAAGGAGTAGTTGTGGCAGTAATTGAAAGCGTTTACGCGCGTCAGATTCTCGATTCCCGCGGCAACCCGACCGTTGAGGTCGTTCTCGACACCGAAGACGGTGCTCAGGGCCTGGGCCTCGTTCCGTCCGGTGCTTCCACCGGTGAAGCTGAGGCTTGGGAGCGTCGCGATGGCGACAAGTCCGTGTACCAGGGCAAGGGTGTTCTCAATGCCGTCAAGGCCGTGAACGAAGAGATCGCTCCGAAGGTCATCGGCATGGATGCTTCCGACCAGCGCGCTCTCGATGAGGTCATGATCGAGCTCGACGGCACCCCGAACAAGGGTCGTCTGGGCGCCAACGCCATCCTCGGCGTGTCCTTGGCTGCTCTGTACGCCTCCGCTGAGTCCGCGGGCCAGCCGCTGTACCGCTACATCGGCGGCACCAACGGCCACATCCTGCCGGTCCCGAACATGAACATCATGAACGGTGGCGCTCACGCTGACTTCGCCACCGACATTCAGGAGTACATGATCTCCCCGTACGGCTTCGACACCTACTCCGAGGCTCTGCGCGCTGGCGTTGAGGTCTACCACACCCTGAAGAACGTCCTGAAGAAGGAAGGCCTGGCCACTGGCCTCGGCGACGAGGGTGGCTTCGCTCCGAAGATGAAGTCCAACAAGGACTCCCTGAACTACATCATGGACGCCATCTCCGCCGCCGGCTACGAGCCGGGCAAGCAGATCGGCATCTCCCTCGACGTGGCTTCCTCCGAGTTCTACAACAAGGAGACCGGCAAGTACCACTTCGAAGGCGACGATCGTGAAGCCGGCTACATGCTCGACTTCTACGAGAACCTCATCAACGAGTACCCGATCGTCTCCATTGAGGATCCGTTCCAGGAAGAAGGCTGGGAAGACTGGGCTGCCATCACCGCCAAGCTCGGCGATCGTCTGCAGTTCGTCGGCGACGACCTGCTGGTCACCAACCCAGCACGTCTGCAGAAGGGCATCGAGCTCGGCGCCGCCAACTCCCTGCTGGTCAAGCTGAACCAGATCGGTACCGTCACCGAGACCCTCGACGCCATCGAGCTGGCCACCAAGAACGGCTTCACCTCCATGGTTTCCCACCGTTCCGGCGAGACCCCGGACACCACCATCTCCGACTTGGCTGTGGCAAAGAACACCGGCCAGATCAAGACCGGTGCTCCGGCTCGTGGCGAGCGTATTGCCAAGTACAACCGCCTGCTCGAGATCGAGGAGGAGCTCGGCTCCACCGCTCAGTATGCTGGCTACAGCGCTTTCAAGGCCTGCAAGAAGTACATCGCCAAGTGAGCGTAAGCGCATCGAATATGCGCTGATGTAGAGTGCCCGTCGTGTTCCTCGTCGAACGCGGCGGGTATTTTCATTGCTATGAGTTCAAAGTCACGCAAGAAAGCATCCAGAAGGGGCAGCGCTGGCCCCATCGCGTTCTTTGTGGCGGTATTTATCGTGGCTTTGGGATCCATCCAGCTGGCGTCGACGTTCCATACCTATGCGCTGAATATGGCTGAATTGAATGGCTTGAAGAAGCAGGAAGCTGCGCTGATAGCGCAAAAGCAGGAACTGGAAAACGACATTGCGCGTTGGGATGACAAAGCTTACGTTACAGCGCAGGCAAGGGATCGTCTGGGATTTGTATTTCCAGGAGAACAGGCGATTCGTGTGGAACATCCCGAAGCGGTGACCGGCGAAACCACAGAAGATGCAAAAAAGACGGATGAATCGCAGAAAACCGTACTGCCTTGGTACAAGGAGATGGCGTATTCGTTCAAACAGGCCGACCAATCGGACGAAGTGAAATCGAAATCGAGGGAAACGTCCGAAAGTACGTCAACCGGTGAATCGGATGCGAATGGAACAAGCCAGGAATCCGGTGGCCAGCAGCAGACTTCACAAGACAACAACCAACAGCAATCAGGAGATCAGCAGGAGTGACACAGGGTATGACAATCAGCGAACAGGCCAAAACCTTGGCGAAGAAGGTTCTCGACCAGCCTGCCACCGAGCATGATATTGCTGTGGTCGAGCGTCAGCTGGGTCGTTACCCGCGTGGCATGGTGGCTGTCGGAGCACGTTGCGTGTGCGGCAGGCCTTTGGCTGTGGTCACGCGTCCGCTGCTGCCGGGAGGTGTGCCTTTCCCTACCACTTGCTATTTGACTGGCCCGGAAGCGGTGAAAGCCATCTCCCACATCGAAGCCGAAGGCAAGATGAAGGAGTACAACGATCTTTTGGCTGAAGATGACGATCTGAAAGCCGCCTACGAGCGTGCGCACGAACTGTATTTGGCGTTCCGGCATGAAATCGCCGTTGCTATGGAAGACAGCGAAGAGCATATCGAAGGCACCAGTGCCGGCGGCATGCCTGTTCGCATCAAGTGTCTGCACGCCTTGCTGGCGCAAACGCTGGTGATGGGCGAGGGCGCCAATCCGATCGGAGACATGGCATTGGAGGCGATTCGTCATGAATTCGACCCCAATGTATGCCGTTGCACGGTGGAAAACGAAGACTGAACCATATTCAGACAGAAAGAAGAAGCAATGAAATCCGTTACTGTTGCCGGCATTGATTGCGGTACGAACTCGATTCGTCTGAAGGTCTCCCGAGTCAGCGAAGACGGCGTTGAAGATATTGTTCCGCGTATTCTTCGTGTGATTCGCCTCGGTCAGGATGTTGATAAGACGCATCGTTTCGCCGATGAGGCATTGGAACGTGCCTACGCCGCTGCCCGCGAATTCGCCGAGGTGCTGAAAAAGCATCCGGTGGATGGCATTCGTTTCGTTGCCACTTCGGCCACTCGTGATGCTGAGAACCGTGAGGAATTCGAAGACACTATCGAGCAGATCCTCGGCGTGCGTCCGGAAGTCATTCCCGGTACGGAAGAGGCTGATCTAAGCTTCCTTGGTGCCACGAGCGTGGTTCGTCGCGACGTCGAAGCTCCGTATTTGGTGGTTGATTTGGGTGGCGGCTCTACGGAATTGGTGCTTGGCGGCGATGGCGTAAGCCATCCGAACACGCAGGTGCAGGCCGCGTTCTCCATGAACATTGGCTCGGTGCGTATGACCGAACGCCACTTGAAGAACGATCCGCCTACCGAAGCGCAGATTCAAGAGGCCATTGCCGACATCGACGAGCATATCGATGAAGCGTTCAAAACGGTTCCTGCAGGCAAAACCCGCACTATCATCGGCGTGTCTGGCACAGTGACTACCATGACCGCTCTGGCCATGGGATTGACCGAATACGACCATTCCGCGGTGGATGGTGCCAGCTGCTCGCTGGAAGACGCTTATGCGGTCGATAACAAGTTCCTTACGATGCCGCGCGAAGAGCGCCTGACCTACAAAACCATTCACCCGGGTCGTGTTGACGTGGTCGGTGGCGGTGCACTGGTGTGGAATCGTGTGCTCGCCAAAGTCAGCGAAGCGGCCTATGCCGACCATGGTCAGCATATCGACTCCTTCATGGCCAGCGAACACGGTTTGCTTGATGGCATTGTGTTGGATTACGGCACGCGATTGCTTGCCGAACGTTAACGTGGCATAATGACTTGGGCGTCGGCTTGTTCGATGCCTTGCCGCCATGGCGAAACTGGTATACGCAACCGACTTAAAATCGGTCTCTTCGGATTGCGGGTTCGATTCCCGCTGGCGGCACCGAATGACGTTGTGAAATATTGCTGGATAGCACGTACGAAACAATCCGTTATTACACTGGCGGCATTGATAACCCCAAGTAGCCGACTGGAACGGAAAAAGTATGACGTCGAAAGATATCAAGCCAGTAATCGAACAGCCCGATACGGAAATTCCGCTGATGCTCTCCCAAGCGATTATCGTCGCAGGAGTTTTGGCTGTGGGCGAACTGGCTTGTTCTCCGCTGTATTTCTCGTTGTTGAAGGCGTCGTTGGCGTTGATCCCATGGGCTATGGAAGCGGTGTTCATGGCAGTGGCGTTCACGTTCGTTGTGGGCTTTGCGTTGCTGTGGTGCGCCGAATCGTTTACGATCAAAATGCGTGAACGGTTCCGACCGTTCGCATATGCGATTGTTGGACTTATCGGTTACGGTGCGTGGAGCCTGCTGGTGTTCTCCGCCACCATCAATTCCGTGCTTGCCATGGTGGGGGAGAGTGTGCTCACCAATGGCCAGATTGGTGCGATTGCGTTGAATGGCGCAGCGCTTGGTTTCGTCGCCTTCCTGTTCGCCAAGTTACTTGACGTTAAACTCGGCAATCGTAAAACCACGGCCATTATCATGCTGGTGGTGGAAGTTACGGCCGCCATCATTGGTTTGATCATTATGATTCTCATGTTCCGTGCATTGTATGCAGCCTGAGCAAGGCACCTGAGAAGCAAGGCGACGATTGGTATGTTCAGTATTCTCGAAATGTTCAAGATAGGCGTTGGACCAAGTTCCTCACATACTGTTGGTCCGATGGTGGCGGCATGCAAATTTGTCGAATCGCTTGAACATACGGGAACGCTTGGCCGTGTGAGACGCGTGCGTACGGTACTGTATGGATCTCTTGCGTTGACGGGTTTGGGGCACGGTACCGATCGCGCGACTGTGGCAGGTCTGGAAGGTAACATGCCGCAAACCGTCGATACGGACCATGTGAACATCATTCGTCATGAATGCGAGTCGAGTGGGGAACTGCTGCTGGCTGGTAAGCATCGCATCGATTTCGACTATGCGCATGATGTGGTGATGGACGTGTGGCATCGCTTGGCCGCACACCCTAATGGCATGCGTTTCCAGGCATTTGACCAGCAGAACAATCTTGTTGATGAACAGGTCTGGTATTCCATCGGTGGAGGCTTCGTACGGCAAGGCAATGCCGAGGATCTGATGATCGGCATTCATGAGCGTCCGCCGGTCGGAACGTCTTTCGCCGATCAGCAGAGTGATTCCTCACTTGATGACGGCTCGGATGTGCCATATCCATTCACGTCATGCGACGAACTCATTGCATTATGCGAGAAGCATCATATGAGTATCGCCGACATTGTGTGGGCCAATGAAACGGCCATGCAGTCGGCGGTGCAGGTTCGCAGCGAACTGGATAACGTGTGGCGGGTGATGCGTCGTTGCGTACAGCACGGATGCCACACGTCGCAGACCGTGTTGCCCGGCGGTTTGAATGCGCCCCGCAGGGCACCGAAAATGTATGCAAGGCTTGCCTCGAACAGTGATGTGCTTGCGCGAGACAAGAAACGCGCGGATGCGGTGCTCGAATCGTCGGATGCGGCATGGGTGGATTTGTTTGCTTTGGCGGTGTCGGAGGAAAACGCCGGCGGTGGGCGAATCGTCACCGCACCGACCAACGGTGCTGCAGGAATCATTCCGGCAGTGCTTCACTATTACTGGCATTTCGTTGACCATGCGAACGAAGAGGGTGTTATTACCTTCCTGCTCACTGCAGGCGCGGTAGGGTACCTGTTTAAACGCAATGCCTCCATTTCCGGTGCGGAAGTCGGATGCCAGGGAGAAGTCGGTACGGCATGTTCGATGGCTGCGGCCGGTTTGTGCGCGGTGATGGGCGGTACTCCACAGCAAGTGGAGAACGCTGCGGAAATCGGCATCGAGCATAATCTGGGACTGACCTGTGATCCCGTGGGAGGTTTGGTACAGATTCCATGCATCGAACGCAACGCCATGGCTGCGAACACTGCCATCAACGCGGTTCGTATGGCTATGCTGGGAGATGGAACGCATATCGTGACCCTCGATCAGGCCATTAAAACCATGAAAGACACGGGCGAAGACATGATGTCCAAGTATAAAGAAACCTCAAAAGGTGGTTTGGCGGTCAATGTCGTTGAATGCTAGCGGTGGTTGGTGCTAGTCTAGGTGGCATTGTGCTTTTCAAGGAGGTTCACCATGGCATCTCAAATGCCCGTTGTCAATGTTGAGTTCGGCGATCGCCCGACCATCGAATTCCCGTCCGAGACCGCTCCGGCAGGTCTGAAGGTTGTGGAGCTGCTCGAGGGCAATGGCCCGATGGTTCGCCGCGGCGACACCGTCACCGTTAACTATCATGGTGTGGTCTGGGGCAAAGACACCCCGTTCGATTCCAGCTTCGACCGTCACCAGCCGGCCAGCTTCGGCATCGGTGTCGGCCAGGTCATCAAGGGTTGGGACCAGACCGTTCCGGGGCACAACGTCGGTTCCCGCTTGGTGGTATCCATTCCGCCGGAGTATGGCTATGGTTCCCGTGGCGTTCCGCAGGCCGGCATCGGCGGCGAAGACACCCTGGTGTTCGTGATCGACATCATCTCCACCCGCTGAAACTAAGCGGCATAGAGTAATTTCCAAGGTCAAGGAGGCAACATGGCCGAAGAAAAAACGCTTCTGCTGACGCAGGAAGCTTATGACAAGATGAAGGAAGAGCTCGCTTGGCGCGAAGGCGAGTATCGCGACGAAATCCTTTCCAAGGTTTCCGCGGCACGCGCCGAGGGCGATTTGAGCGAAAACGGCGGCTATCAGGCCGCTCGTGAGGCTCAGCGAGTAAATCAGGGCCGCATCGAGGAACTGACCGTCAAGCTGCGCAACGCGAAGATTCTGACCGCGCCCAAGGCCGGCGAAGTCGGCGACGGTTCTTTGGTGACGCTGGATGTCAACGGACGTGAAATGGTCTACGTGCTTGGCACGCGTGACCTGTCCATCGCCACGGACTACAGCATCATCAGCCCGGAATCCCCGATCGGCGCGGCCATCAACGGCGCTCACGAGGGAGACACGGTGTCGTATACGGCTCCGAACGGACGTGAGATTTCCGTGACCATCAAGGAAGCCAAGCCGCTCGCCTGAGTGATGTTCGTCATAAGCTGAATCTGATATTCCAGCGATATAAATACAAGGCTGGTTCACGAATACAACGGATGAACCAGCCTTTTCGTATATTTCGTCAAACTGCAATCAGATATGATCTGAACTTACGGCCATAGCTGCACGATCACCATGTAGATCGCCACCATATGGCATGCGTAACCGGCAACGGTGCCGCAGTGGAAAATCTCATGGAAGCCGAACACCTTCGGCCATGGATCGGGCTTACGTAGCGCGTATACGATGGCTCCGGCGATATAGCAGGCTCCGCCTGCGGCCAACAGCACCACAACCGCCGGACCGGCATATGGCGAAATCCAGAACAATCCCATGAATGCCACTCCGGAAACACCGAAAATAATATACACAATCACGTAAAGCCAGCGTGGGGCGCTGATCCAGATGACGTGAATGATGAGCGCCACGGTAGTGCAGATCCACATGCCCGCGATGATTGAATTGCGCCAGAACGGTTCGAGTGCAAAGGAGACCGGCGTATAAGTGCCTGCGATCAGCAGGAAGATATTCATATGGTCGATGCGTCGTAGCACATCCGTGACGCGAGGTGACCAATCGCCCAAATGGTAGCAGGCGGAATTGCCGAACAATACCAGCGAACACGTCATGAACACGGCGCAGGCCCACTTCAAACCGGTACCGTGTGCCAGGCAGATCAGCACGATGCCGGCCGCCAATGCCAGAGGAGTGGCCACGGCATGAATCCAGCCGCGCATCGCCGGCTTGGGGCGACCGTGCACGTCAAGACGAATCTTACGTTCGATCTCCGCCGGAGTGATGCCTTCTATTTTCGCGGCACGAGCTTCGCCCTTGGCTATAGCCATTTTCGCCTTGCCGTCGGCCTTCTTGCGGATGTTCTCGGCCTTGTTGCGTGCCTTCACGCGAATAATATCGGCCTTGGCTTGAAGGGCCTGTTCGCGTGCCTCGGCGATGATCGCTCGTTTTTCCTCGATCTCTACGTCTGTGGGTTTCGCCATCTGTGTGCCTCCACTGTAAGTTACGGAACCGTAACCTACGTTACCGTAACTCATGGATATGTCAATATTGCTTTTCCTGCAATATGCGTCGTGTCGTGCAAAACCTCTGGTGTGATGCGTATGATGGAGCGCATGGCTGATTTCTCACATATCTTGACGACCCGTCCCGATTTCGATGACGAAGATCGTGAATGGCTGCATCATCTGGTCGCCGACTGGCAGGTGATCGCCGACCTGAGTTTTGCTGATCTGCTGCTCATTCTGCAAAATGGCGAGGGCAAATACATTATTGCCGAACAGTGTCGTCCATCCACGGTGATGAGCCTGAGGGCCGACGATGTGGTCGGCGACGTTGTCGAGGAGGAAATGAGCGCTGAATTGGATGCCGCGATGGCTTCCGAATCGGTGTTCCGTTCCACGGTGCTCCGCACTGTGGGCGAGTCCACGGTGTGCAATGTGTACGCGCCGGTGCGTCATAATGGCAAGACGCTGGGCTTGGTGGTACGTGAGACGAATATGGCCACCCGGGAGTCGAACGGACGTTACGAATCCGAAAGCATCAGCGCAGGTAAGCAGCTGTATGAGATGATTCCTCGCGGTCAGTTCCCATATCGTAATCCGATTATGAACCAGCGTCACAATGCGCGTGTGGCGGACGGCTTCATCGTGCTCACCGTCGAAGGTATCGTGCGATATGCTTCGCCGAATGCCATCAGCTGCTTCCGACGTTTGGGATCGGTCAGCACCATGCAGGGGGAGTATCTGAGCGAAATCGGCACCAAATTGCTGCGCGAGAACGATCCCGTGCTGGAAACCTTGCCTCTGGTGCTCAGTGGCAAAGCCGCCGTCGATTCCGAACTCGATGCCAACAAGTCCGCGGTGTCCATGCGTTCGCTGCCGTTGATGGATGCCAATGGCCGCGTTGGCGCTGTTGTGCTATGTCGCGACGTGACTGAGCTTCGCCGTCGTGAAAAGGAACTGCAGACCAAGGATGCGACGATTTCCGAAATCCACCATCGCGTCAAGAACAACCTTCAGGCGGTTTCCGCATTGCTGCGACTGCAGGCACGTAAGACCAAGTCCGAAGAGGTCAAGAAAGAGCTGAAAGAGGCGCAGCGTCGTGTACAAACCATCGCCATGGTCCATGAAGGCTTGAGCCAGACCGCCGATGAAATCGTCGATTACGACAAGGTCATTTCCAGCCTGTTGAAGATGGCGGTGGATTTGGCCACCATGCGTGACCAGCATATCGACATCGACTTCATCGGCAGATTCGGCATGATGCCGGCGCAGGATGCCACGCCGTTGTCATTGGTGCTGACCGAGCTGATCACCAATTCCGTGGAACATGGCTTCGAAGGTCGCAAAGAAGGTCATATCACGATTTCCGTGGGACGCGGTGGCAACAACCTCAATGTTGTGGTCGAAGACGATGGCACGGGCTTGGCCAATGAGGAGCATGATGGTATGGCACGTTCCTCCGGATCCGGTTTGGGAACGCAGATCATCAGCACGTTCGTCAACAACGATTTCGGAGGCACGGTCCGTTGGGAGCCCCGTCGTGGCGGTGGCACCCGAGTAGTGCTCGATATGAAGCTGCGTGCGGCGCAGGAACGATAGGAAAGATACGAAAATGTCCGGTTGACCAGGGGAAGTCAACCGGACATTTTCGTTGTAAGTCGCTATTCGCAGAGCGTATGCAATGATGGATCTTTGAAAATTTCAGATCTGCATCTGCATGGCTTGGGAGCGGCGGGCACGCATGGCACGGCGCTTGAGCGCACGACGTTCGTCTTCGCTCAAACCGCCCCAAACACCGTAATCCTGATTGGTGTCAAGCGCGCACTTCAGGCACGCGTCAATCACCTTGCAGGTGCGGCAGACGGCCTTGGCCTCTTCGATCTGCTGATAGGCGGCGCCTGTATTGCCGACCGGGAAAAACAGCTCCGGATCCTTGTCGCGGCATGCGGCCTTGGCGCGCCAGTCAAAAGCACTGCTCATATAATCGCCTTCCTCTTGCCATGTACGGCATGTAAGTCCGTTACTCAGATAACCACGAATCGCGCGACTTTTCAAGAGTCTTCGCGAAAAGAATCCCACGAATCGTTAAAAACCTTGGAATTCCACGCACTGAATAGGGCATGCTTTGGCCTGTTGCATGAGCACGCCACGACCTGGGAGGGTATAGTCGTCGGCTGCGAACCCGTCCAGAATTGCGCCGGGAATGCCGAGCATCAGATCGTTGGAACGTTCTCCGCAGGGGAACGCCACACGAGTCGGACATCGGTCCAGCAGTGCGGAAATAGGTTTTTCCACCGCGGCAATCACTGTGATATTGGGATTGACCAACGCCTCACGCAATTCGTTCGCTTCAGGCGCAGAGGAAAAGGGATTAAGCGCTTCGTCCGCATCATCCACAATCCAGATGGTTCGCTTATGCGACGGTAAGGGTTTGCCGTCATCCGTCACCATGCCATGTTCGGTTTTGCGTGTGAAACGAATATTGGCGCAACCCGTGTCATATAGCCAGCGTGCGCAATGCAACAGTAGATTGGTTTTGCCGCTGCCGTAGGCACCGATGATGGCGATATTCTGTTGGCTCACGTCAAGAATGGCGGTATACACCAATACGCCATCGTCGGCAAGCGCAAAGGGAACGTTATGCCATGACTGGTTTGATGGGATGGAAAGATCGGATTGCGTTGCATGTTGCGTGAGAGGCTCGGAAAACAGGAGATCGGGGCGTTTGCAGGCGTGGAATCGTGCGGCCGTTCCAATATTGCGGACAAGTCGGTTGACATCGCGGACCGCGCTGCATAGGAAAGGTGTGGTGTGTTGTCCGTCATTGCAATAGGCTGCACCGGGAATGCTGGGAGGAATCAGCGCTGCGTCACGTATGCCGATCAATTCGTTCGACTGCATTTGGTCTGTAACCCGTAAGCATATGCTCAGCGAGATATTGGCTTTCATGTCGGCATGGACTTGGCCCATAGGATATTGCGTGCAGACGATCAGATGCATGCCAAGGGAACGGCCAAGTGACGCAAGACGATTCAGCCGTTGCATATAGTCGGGCAGACGGTCTCGAAGCGCATGGAATTCATCGATGACCACAACCAGTCGTGCCGGAGGCCGGACCAATTGGTCGAATCTGGAAACACGTTCGGCGCTGACCAGAGCCTCACGACGCACCAATTCCTGTTCAATGGCATTCAACGCGCGAATCGCGTGGAACAAATCAAGATCGCAGACATTGCCAACGGTGTGGGGAAGATGTTCCAAAGCGTTGAATGTCGATCCTCCTTTGAAATCCAAAAACACAAAATGCAGATCATCAGGGCTGTATTGCATGGCGAGCGACAAGCACCAACTGATGAGCAATTCCGATTTTCCCGAACCCGTGGTGCCTGCTACCATGGCATGCGGTCCTGATCGTTGCAGATCCGTGCGAAACAAGCCATGCTCCGTGACTCCTATAGGGCAGGATGATGTGGAGGAAAGCCATGTTCGTGTGATGGTGCGCCAAGGCAGCGCGTCCTCGTCCAGAGCGTAGAACCGCTCGAAACACATATGGGGCATTGCGGCGAACGGCGAATGGCTGTTTTGCCTTGCGGTCTCCACCACCTTTGCATAGGTGGTGGAGACCGGTTCGTCATGCTGCTGCTTCTGATTGGAACGCAACGCCATGGATGCCAGAGACAACGCGCTGCTGATGAGTCCAGGAGCAAGCATGGCCACATATAGCCATTGCCGTTGCGCGATCATTATGACAAGCATGACAAGTTGCGATAATACCGGCGCGGCCCAGCTGATGAGCATCAGCCGATCCTCATTGAATCCATTGGTATGCTTGCGCTTGGTTTTGCTGTTCATGCCGTCATTGTGAACAGCAGTGGCGGATGGACGCAAGCGAGAATCAGGGTTGTGGTCGGAGGATATGGTTATCCACATCCTGACCACAACCCTCAACTTTGCTGTTCGGCGAGCGTGCCTACAGTGCCAGCCCGATGGGTCCCCTTAGCCAATTCGGAGAACAGTTCGAGGTTCTTACCCTCGTCCAAGAGCACGCTTGAGCCGACACCATCAACGTAGTAGTCGGGATCGGTCCAATAAACGCTTCCTGAAATGCCTTGATCCCCAGAAGCGCTTTTGAACGCCAAAGCCATGCGCATCAGCGATGAGGTCGAAGCCTTTTCATCCACGGTTACGGAGCCCAACGCAGCCTCCGCAACTTTTTTGACCTTGCCGAAGTTCAGCAGCGTATCCTTGGACGCGCCCTTTTTCACTATGGCGTTGATGACCTGACGTTGACGGGCTGCACGACCGAAATCGCCTTGCGCGTCCGCGTAACGCATACGAGAAAACGCAAGCGCGGTGGTGCCGTCGGCGGTATGGCAGCCGGCAGTCCAGTTCAACTGGGAGTACGGATCGCTTACATCCTGGTCGTAGCACAATTCGACGCCTCCTAAAGCGTCGACCACTTTGACCAGACCCCCGAATTGCACCATTGCCACGTGGTTGATTTTTTGCCCGGTGATGTCTTCGACTTCGTTAACCAGTTGTTTGCCGTTGTACAGTTGGGCGACGGCGTTGATTTTCATGTAACTCTGGTCGATTTCCACCAAGGAATCACGCGGAATGGAAATCAGTGAGGAAGGTCCGGATTTCGGTTTGGTGAGTACCAGAATGGTGTCTGTTCTGAAACCGGTCACGTCTCCCGCATCGCCAATGGTGCCTTCGCGTTCGTCGGAACCGAGGATCAGCCAGCTTTCGCCAGCGGTATCGGCTTTGTTCGTCAACCAAGACTGTTTGTTGAGCTGTCCATCCACCCAATTCCATGCGGAGAATATCGACAGTCCCAAGGCGAGAATCACAGCAAGGAAAAACGCGAGAATGACCCGCCCCATATGTCGTTTTCTGTGGGGGAGCACGGCTTTCGCAGTGGATTGGAATCCTGTTGTGCTATTGCCGGACAAAGGTTGTCTGGGCGTGTTCTGTCGCGTTGTTCGTGGCATGCCAGTGGGTATGGAGGAGGATCCTCGTACCTGCTGAGACGCACGGTGATTGTTCGGAGCTGAAGCAGGAGCAAACGATGCAGGAGACGATGATGCCGACTTACGTGGTCTGCTGGTGGAGTTTGCGGCAGGACGGAAACTCTGTGGAACGCTGGAACCGGATGGAGTTACGGATGATGGTTGCGCTGTACGCCTGCTGGCGTGCGGGGCACTTGAGCGCGCTGGCTGTGCGGCAGGCGAAAAACTCGGAATTGACGGAGAGCCGGATTGAGAAGGAATTGTGGATTTGTGAGGCTGTGATTCCGTCTTCTTCCGTCCTGCGGACGGGATGAAGCTCGGCGGTGCGGGCATGGGGTCCTTGCCGCCGTTCTCTTCACTCATACAATGTCCTCCAAAAAGAAATCCGTTCCTACACCATTTACACCGTGTAGGAACGGATTCGGTGAAAGCGGTCTAGTTCTTTGCGGGAACGGCACAAACTGTCGCGTTGAGGTAACGATCGGCAAGTCCGATGTACTGCCCGGTAAGAGCGTCATGGATGGAGCCATCTTCCGGATCGACGGTGCCACCGGTGTTCGGATCGATAAGCGTGCCATCGGCTTGCGTGATCAGACCAGTGACCGGATCAGGCGTCTGTGCGGCTTCCTGGGAACCCGTGTTGTCAGTGCCCATATTATCCGTATTGTCAGTGCCATCCGTCGAATTATCGGAAGAACCGTCGGAATTGCCTGCGGTATTGGCATCCGTGTTCGCGTCGGATTCGTCGGAACCATAAATCGGCTTGTCCGCGCGCATCTTCTCCCATAGCGTCTCCGCCTCATCGGTCCAGACCGAACGATTCGGGTCCGACGGCGCGGATACTACCGGAACGGTCTGCGAATACAGGTTGGACAGATTGAAATCCTTGAGGCTCATGGCAAGACCTGCAAGCGCTGCGGTATCGGCCATGCCTTGCGAGATATAGAGTGATTGCAAGGCTGATTTCGCTAGCTGGTAGAGCTGTGCGGTGTCAGTAAAGAGGTTCTTGCTGAGCGCTTCGTTCATCAACTGTTTGATGAGGTATTGCTGTCTGGTTGTTCGTGATGTGTCGGATCCGTCTCCCAGACCATGGCGGGTTCGTGCGTACTGCGTTGCCTGGTGTCCGTCCAGATGGTGCAGGCCCTTGGTGAGTTGCAGGCTGGTGTAGGGGTCGTCGACGTCCTGTGGGATGCACAGGTCGACTCCGCCTACGGCATTGATCATTTTGACCAGTCCTGCGAAATCCACGACGATGAAGTTTTGAATGTTCAGTCCGGTGAGGCTGTTCACTGCATTCAGGGTGCAGCTTGCGGCTGAAGCGAGATCGCCGCCGGTCTGGTATGCGTTCGCGAAAATCGAGTTGAACATCACATTGTATTGCGCGGGAATCGTGCCGTTGGTCGTTTCGCACTGCGGTATGTCCACTAGGGAGTCGCGCGGAATGGAAACGAGATTGATTTTGGTGCGGTCCGCGGAAATCTGCGCCACCATTGTGGTGTCGGCCTGATGGTTGCCTACCACGTCGTCGAAGTTGCCTCCGACGGACTGGTTCTCTTCGCCATCGCGGGAATCCTGCCCGATGAGTACGAATTCGATGGGTTTGCCGGAGTTGGGATCGATGATCGAGGTGTTGGCGTCAAGTGAGCCTTGTCCGATGATTTCGACCGAATGGTCTTTGATGATGCCATTCACATCCAGCCATGTTGCGGCCGCTGCGGTTCCCGAGAACACCAGCATCGCCGCGATGACCGAAGCGACTATCGTCCTCGCACGATGCTGCACTCGATAGCCAAGGCTGTGACGCGGCTTTGCGTCTCGCAGTCCATTGACGTTAGGAAGCTTATCGCCGGCTGGTGATGTGGTCACGGTATCGCCTTCCTGTTTATACAAAAGATCACGCCATATCTCAACGCGTTCTAGAACATACCACTACTCTGTCATGGGATTATAGAGATGTTCCCCGATTTTCACGGATTCTGCTTCAGGCCCCCGTCGTTCTTGGAGTTACCATGTACCATATTTTTCTCGAATTATAGTGATTGACACGGCGGAAAACTTGACAAAAAGAAATTGCATGTGTGTAATTTAACACGACTAAAAGTGCGCATACGTATAGCAGGGGAGGACGCATGTGGGGCGTGATCGACGAGTCCTCCGATAATCCGCTTGCGGAACTGTGGGGTCTGTTCAAAAGCGATGATGATGTTTCCTGGCAGCATAGGGCTTTATGTTCTCAGACTGATCCGGAAGCGTTCTTTCCTGAAAAGGGCGGATCAACCAGGGATGCCAAGCGAGTGTGCGCCCAGTGCGAGGTTCGTGAGCAATGCCTGAAATGGGCCATCGAGCATGATGAGCGTTTCGGCATTTGGGGTGGCATGAGCGAACGTGAGCGCCGTCGGTATAAGAAGGAACACAAGGAACGGGCATAACGCACGGCACACCCTGTGCGTACACTTGAAATTATGAATTCTAACGCCAGCAGCGATATCCAGGGAATTGTGACCGATCTGCTCAACAGCAGGCCGTACTCCCATCGGCAGGATGCCGATTCATCCGTGGCTGCGGTGATTACCGCGCAAAGCGATCTACGTTTTTTCTCATCCACTTTTGCCGCGGTGCTCGCACAGCGTGTGCTTCCAGGCACTATTATCGTTGCGGATTGCACCAATCAGGTTGAGCAGCCTATGCAGATGACGTTTAGCGTTATCCCGTCGCCTGCCGGTGTGCTTACGGAAGTTCCCGAAAGCAAGACCATACGTGTCATTCTCGTAGGAGTGAAGGGTGCCTCTTCATTCATGAATGCCGTGGCTCGTGCAATGCAACAGATCGATCTTGACGACCGGGTCGGTGCTCTGTGGACATTGCATGACGATTCCAGGCCGGCCGATGAGTCATGCCTTGAGGTGTTGCTCGATGCTTGGAAAAACACGCCGACTGCGTCTTTGCTTGGCGCGAAACAGTTGGATTGGCAGGCGGAAAGCCTGCATAACGTCGGTTTGTATGCGGGGCACCACAATGTCACGTCTCTGGTGGTGGACGGTGAGCCGGATCAGGAACAGTATGATGGCCGGCAGGATGTGTTGGCTGTGTCGCTTTCCGGCGCGCTGGTTCCATTGGCCACCTTGCGTACTTGGAAGGGTGCCGATCCATGGTTCGGCACGTTCGCCGAATCCACGGACCTGTGCAGGCGCATCTGCCTGGGCGGTGGCCGTGTGGTGGTGGTCCCGCAGGCGCGAATCGCCCATAGGAGGGCAAGATTTGAAGGCGTGCGTTCCAAAAACGGCCAACCTGTTGAAGATGAGGAAGGCCGCGTCGATCCGTACCTTGCGGTACGCGAGGCGAATACGAAATACGCGTATACGGACGTGCATCGTTCTTGGTGGCCGCTGCTGTGGATCTGGTCGATACTGAAGGCGTTGGGACTGGCCGTGCTGTGCCTGACGCGCAAACAGCCATACCATGCCTGTTGCGAATTGGCCCTGCCTTGGCGTTCGTTGCTCCACTTGCCGGGCGCATGGAGGGCCCGTGCCCGATTGCGTGAGCAGAGTAGGGTCTCCTTGAAGGCATTGGCCGCATTGCAGACGACTCGTCAGCAGATCGGCCAATGGAACGATCGCAAGCGTGCGTTTCTTGACCAGCGTGGCACTGTGATCCTCAGCCCTCTTGCCAAGGCGCATCTGCGTAAAAGGCTCATGCGCAGGTGGGGGCTTGCCATCGCATCGGCGGTGATCGCCTTCGCATGGATCGTCTTCCTATATTGGAATGTGCTTCGGAGCGTATTCTCCGGCGCGTCGATATATTCTCAAACGTTGCTGCCGACCGATGCCAGTTTCAGCCAGTTGGTGCATGCCGCCACCACGTCGTGGGCGTATACCGCGGGAACTGGAATCAGCGCCCCGAGCGCGCCTTGGCTGCTGGTGCTCATGGTGGTTTCCGTATTCACGGCTGGCCATGTTGCGACCGCAGTCGCCGTGGTGTTCTTCTTGTCCGCTCCTTTGATGGTGCTGTCGTTCTGGGCTTTGGCTGGAATCTTTACTCGGTCCGACACGGTGCGTTGCGTGATCGCGTTGGCATGGTTCGCCATCGCATTGTCGATGAACGTGTACAGCGATGCCGACGTGACGATGATGACGGTCATGGTGTTTCTTCCTGCGGCCTTCGCGTTTTCTTTCCGAGCCGTAGGCATGTACCGTACGGAAGATCTGGTCAATCCGCAGGCTTCCGTGCAGGCCGCGGCGCTTGCGGCATTGTGCTTTATTCCCGTCGTCGCGGCCGAACCGCAATTGCTGCTGCCGCTGATGTTGTCGTTCCTTGTGTTCCTGATGCTTGTACGCTCCCATAGAACGACGCTGCTGCTGATTCCGCTGCCGGCCGCTTCCGTATGCGCGCCCACATTGGTCAACACGGTACGTTTCGCAGGAGCAGGTACGTGGCGTCAGATTTTTGGCAGTGTGATATTGCCGTCGTCTGCGCATGATGGGCATCCGATGATCGCAAATCTTTCGGATATTGTTTCCCGTGCATTCGGCGTTGCCGTATCCGGCGAGATTTGGCAGTATGTGGCTGCTGCAATGTTGGCATTGATTGTGCTTCTTGCCGCGGTATCGCTGTTCCTGCCATTCGTGCTTCGCGTGTCGCGTATGATGTGGGTCGTGGCGATCGCGGGTCTTGCCACGTCGCTGCTTTCCGCCGCGGTTGTGGTTGCGGTCGATGCGGATGGCGCCGTGGCCGGTTCCGTGCTTCCCGGTGTTTCATTCACGATGATGGGACTGCTGTCTTGCGTGTGCATGGTCGCAGGCGGTGCGGTGCAACGTTTCGTCATGCTGTGGCAGAGGCCGACCGGCGATGTCGAAGTTGAGAGGAATGACGCTTCTACTGGCATTATTGCCGGGCGTGCGGCACGAATCGTGCTGGTCATGCTGATTGCGGCGTCGGTTGTGGCGAGTGCCGGTTTTGATTATGTCGCCAGAGACCATAACACGGTTTCGACCAGTGATTCCGGTTTGCCGATTGTTGCTTCCGACTATCTTGCGCAGGATGAGGCGAGGCGTGTGCTCGCAGTACGCGCGGATAGTGCCGGTTCCATCAGCTACAATGTGATGCGCACCCGCCGAGGTGATTTGATCGACAGCTCTCCGGCACAGCGTGTCGAAGTGGCGTTCGGACGTTCCGATGATGCGAACAAGGCCATCGCCAAGGATTGCGCGCAGCTGTTGTCGAATGCTGATTCCGACGCCGTCGCCGATTTGAGCGAGTTGGGATTCGGAGGCATCTATGTGGTGCGCTCCGGCGAAGACAAGGCGCAAAAGGAGATAACCGATCAGTTGAGTTCCAATATCAGCGCTTCCGATGGCACGCAGAATGTCGTAAGCACTGATGCGGGAGCATACTATCGTCTCACCATCCAAGATACGGCCAAGCAGCATATCGACCGCAAGGGATATCGACAGGCTGAATCGAGTGTGTGGCGTCAGGCATGGCTGTGGTGCATGGGTATTGTTCTCGCAGCGTATTGCTTGGTTGCGCTTCCGCGCATGAGGCGTCACGGTCAGGAGGAAGCATGAGCAAACATTCTCGTTCCAAAACGGTTTGGCGTGTAATTCTGGCCATGGTGTCGGTGTTGATCATTGTCGCACTGGCGACTGTGGCCGTAATCTACCGCCCGACTTGGATTCATGCGGATTCGCCGGTAACGCAGCGTTCATCCGTATCCCGTACCGTCAGTCCGCGTCAGCTGGAAACATATTGTCCAGCACGAATGACGATAGCTGATACTGATGCGTATGGAGACAGCGAATATCAAGCGTCCAACGGCAATATCATGTCGTCGGCGCGTTATGCGTCCTTCGGTTCGGTGTTCCGCTCTTCCGTAGGGCTTCTCGGAGCTGATGAAGCCACTTCGTCATTGGTGTTGAACAAGGATGATGCCGGATCGGATGATGATATTTTCATGGCGTCCGGCACGGTCGATGACGGAGCCCAATTGCAGAATACCCGATTGCTGTCGGCTTCCGATGGAACGGGAGCGGCCTCTTCGGTGATGTCTTGGGCTACTGAGGGAGATTTGAAAGGCGTTTCCGCTGCTTCCTGCGTCGCTCCGGCTTTGAAGCAGTCGCTGATGGTGTCGGGCACCAAAACAGGCATGACCCAGCAGCTGGTCGTGGCCAATCCGTCGGCTAAGGCCACGTCGGTGAACATCAAGGTTTGGGGATCCGACAAGTCGGGTGCTTTGGCATTGTCTACCGGTTCGACGTTGACGGTTGGCGCGGGTAAGGAATCTGTGCTGAACCTTGCCGCAGCAGCTTCCGGGCAGGATGCTTTGTACGTTACCGTGTCCAGCGTGGACACGCCCGTTGCGGCCGTGGTGCGCACCATAGCCATGGATGGTCTGGTTGCAAAAGGATCGGATTATGCGGTCCCCAATACTGTTGCCGCAAAAACATTGGCGATTGACGGACTCACGGAAGGCGATGCCGTCAACCTGTATGTGTATCCGTCTCGGCAGGCCGACGTCACCGTATCTTGGACGGATGACCAAGGTCTGAAGAAAACCAATCAGCAGACGCTCGAATCGAATCGCGTTTCGGTTATCGACCTGGGTTCGGTTCCCAAGTCGGCGACCGGACTTACCATCAGCGCCAGCGAGCCGGTATCCGTCGCCGCGAAGATCACCAATGATGGCGATGATGACCAGGCTGATTTCGCCTTGGTCAACGCTTCAGTGCCGATGAGCGTCTCCGCCATGGCCGTGCCCGACCATGCCACGGCTCAAGTGGGCATCACCAACATATCGGGCGATGAGCGCACGGCAAGATTGACGTCCTACAACAGTGTCGGAGATACTGTTGACCAGCGCGAGATTGCTCTCCAATCCGGCGCTTCGACAACGGTTGATCTGGCGGATATCAACGATGGAGACGTTGCCGCCGTAAGCCTTGCCGATCCGGACCAATCAATGGTGTGGAACATCCGTATCAGCCAAAAAGACGTATCGGATGCGAAACTGGCCGGAGTGTCGATTATCGGCGCAACGGATCTGAAGGAAGCCCGCGAGCAGGTGCTGGCCAACCAGAACATGACCGTCGTGCGTTGATCACATACCCCAATCGGGGTCGATCTCTTCGGGACGGCGTCCATACAGTTCCGCCAAGCGCAACACCACTTCGTCGCGGATGGCGAATTGCAGGTCCATACGGCTTCGCGCATGCGATTGCAAAGGCATACGGTACAGCACGACGCGCGGCGGAATGCCATGTTCCGCGGGGAAAGACTGCGAGCCCAAGTGCGCAGTGGCCTCCCATGGTGCCGGGTCGGATGGCGGAACATCCTCGACCGCAAACTGTACCGGTGCCACCAGTTCGGGCCATGCATCGTTGAGCCTACGGATCTGAGCCACCAGCATGTCGTCGAACATACCGCTTCTTGTACGATAACGTGGAAGTCTGGTACCGAACATGGGAGTGCGGGTCCCACGACCATGACGGTTTCTATACACTGTTGATTCCCAAGGCAATTGATACATGGCTTCTACCATATCAGGGCCTTGCGCGAATCATGCGATAGCATATTGTTCATTGCATCGACACAGGAGGAAACGATCATGACGGATATTTCCGTGCCCTGTTGGAACGACGTGGATATCGAGGAATTGTGCAATGGAGTACGCCTTATCGCCTTCGATCTCGACAACACGTTGGCAAGGTCGAAAAAGCCAATGAAGGACGACATGGCCGAATGCTTCTCCGCATTGACATCGTTGATTGATGTCGCGGTGATCACCGGTGGCAAGTATGCATTGCTGAAAAGTCAGGTGGTGGAACGGTTGACGGGTCAAGCCAATCGGTCGCATCTGCATCTTATGCCGACCAGCGGCACCCGATATTACCGTTGGGACGGATCGGATTGGGCGCCGGTCTTCGCCCATGACCTCAGCGCGGATGATCGTGCGAAAGCTTACGAATCGTTGGAACGCAATGCGCGCGAACAGGGTATCTGGCTCACGCACGTTTGGGGTGAACGTATCGAGGATCGTGGCAGCCAGATCACATTCTCCGCATTAGGGCAGCTTGCGCCCATCGAAGCCAAGGAGGCGTGGGATCCAACCAACGAGAAGAAGAATCGTCTGGCACGAGCGGTTGCCGCCGATCTACCGCATTTGGAGGTACGGCCGGGCGGCGCCAGCAGCGTCGATATCTCCGAAAAAAACGTCGACAAGTCGTTCGCTGTTCGAGAATTGGCCGATATTCTCGGCATTACGGTGGCGCAGATTGTTTTTGTGGGAGACCGTATGGATCCGGATGGTAACGATTATCCCGCGGCAAAGGCAGGCACCAGGGCGGTGAAGGTTACCTGTCCGAACGATACCGTGAAATTGTGCGGTGGAATCATCGCCAGTCTATCGCGATAGAACCTGTTGGGAGGTTTCGCATGAACTCAATGGCGAGGGCATGCTCGATGGTGGTTAATCTGCTGTTTCCCCGGGGCTGCGCCGGGTGCGACAAACCGGATGAAGTGCTATGCGAAGCTTGCAGGGCATTGTTTTCCCAGCCGACCGCACAGTCGTTTGACGGTGTGGCGATGCAACGCTGGTTCGCATGCGGATGGTACCGTGGCACGGTCAGAAAGGCGGTTCTCGCGTGGAAGGATCACGGCGACGAGGAATGTGACCGTGCGTTCGCCGATGCGATATGCGCCCTTGCAAAAGCGTCTGGCGTTATTGACTTCGTTCGTGATAGGCATGGTTCATGCCATGATGTTGTTGTGGTTCCCGCGCCTTCGTCTCCCGCTTCAATACGTCGTCGCGGACGTAAACATATGATGCCGATCGCCAAACATCTGGCAGGTTTTCTACGGGAGGAAACAGGCTGCGAGGTGACGGTGCGTGACGCGTTGGAGAACAGGGGGGTCAAAGAGAAATCAGTGCAGACCAGCGGTGCGGCGCAACGGTCGCAACGTTTGAAGGGGCATGTTTCGGTGTGTCCTTCGGTTTCCTTGCGCAATACGATGGTGATTCTGGTGGATGATATTGTCACGACCGGTGCGACCATGCGCAGTTGCGTCGAAACGATGCGGAAGGAGGGTGCTACGGTCGTGACCGTGCTTGCTTTGGCTCACACTCCGGCGGGAACGCAGAAGGTTGGCCCAACGCAAGCATGGTCACGCACGCAAGTGCAGTGACGTGAGAAATCCTCTATTCGTCATCCGTAACATGGTATTTCGGCAGAATGATTTCAAAATCGGCTCCACGCGGGTCATCGACGACCCTCACCGAACCACCGTGCAACTGGGCGGCCCAACGTGCGATGGACAATCCCAAGCCGGTTCCGCCCGATTCGGTGCCCGGACCTGTTTTTCCTTTGACGAAACGGCGGAAAATGTCGGAACGCGCCTCTTGCGGAATCTGCGATCCGAAATTGACGACATTGGTGACGATGGTGCCGAAATCCTTGTTTTCGTGTGCTTCGATAAGCACCGTGGTATTGTCCGCGGAATGCTTGAGCGCGTTCGCGATGATATTGGTGAACAGTTGGCGCAGGCGGTCCTGATCGCCTGCCATCTCGATATCGTCGGGCACATGCATTTCGATGTCATGCGCATGCCCGGCATCGGCGATTTCCAAAGGTTCCACGGTTTCGTCAAGAAAATCGGCGAAATTGAACATTTCGATTTGCAGGCTTGCCGCGCCGGCTTCCATGCGGGAAAGATCAAGAAGGAACGCGATCAGATCGGACAGGCGGTGCGTCTGATTGAGGATGCTTTCCAGATTTGATGGCGTAGGGTCGATCACGCCATCCGCCATGTTTTCGACCATGGCTTGAAGCGCTGATACGGGCGTGCGTAATTCGTGGCTTACGTTGGCTACCATGTCCCGGCGCATCTGGTCGGCATGCTGAAGCTCTTCCGCCATTTCGTTGAAGGTGAGGGCGAGCTGGCCGACTTCATCGCGACTATTGGAGTCGACATGGACGCGCACGGTGTAATCGCCTTCCGCCATCGCTTCGGCGGCGTCGCGCATTTGGCGCAGGGGAGAGGTGAGTCCTCTGGAGAAGAAATATGTGATTCCTAAAGCCACGGCGAGGGTAATGGGCATGGCGATCCATACGCTGAGCCCTACTTTGAGCAGGAACCACGCCATGATGAACGCAATGGCGGTGGAGATGGTGATCAGAACGCTCAATTCAATTTTGAGCGATGAGAACAAACCAATAGGACGTTCGGTTTCCAATGGATTCACCGAACGCCCTGGTTTTGTATCGGTAGTACGCATACCACCGAATTTTAGCGCATTAGTCTTGGACTTCTGGCGGTTCGAACGCGTAACCGACGCCATGCACGGTACGAATGGTCTTCGAACCGAGCTTATGGCGCAATGCCTTGACGTGCGAATCGACGGTGCGAGTGCCGGAAGCATCCACCCAATCCCACACTTCCTCGAGCAGTTTCTCGCGAGTGAGCACGGACTTCGGCTTGCGGGCCAGCGTGGCCAGCAAATCGAATTCCGTAGGGGTCAGGTGCACCTGCTTGCCATTGACGGTGACGATACGTTGCGCGGGATCGATGACCAAGGAGCCGAAATCGAGAAGCTTCTCGTTTTCGGAGTTTTTGGCGATGACCTTGGCACGATCTACACGGCGCAGCAACGCCTTGCAACGGGCGATGAGTTCGCGCATGGAGAACGGCTTGGTCATGTAGTCATCGGCTCCGGCACCGAGGCCGATGACCTTATCGGCCTCGTCGTCTCGTGCCGTCAGGATCAGCACTGGCACAGGGCGCTCCGCCACGATGCGTTTCGTGGCCTCAAGACCATCCATCACGGGCAACATGATGTCCATGATGACCAGATCCGGACGCAACGTAGTCGCGGCCTGAACCGCACTGGCGCCGTCGGACGCCACGCGCGCCGTCCAGCCTTCCGCTGTGATGCGCTGCGCGATGGCAGTGGCCAGTGTCGGCTCGTCTTCGACCACCAGAACGGTGCGTGGAGCCGTTGTGGGTTGTGCTGATGAGTTGAGCATAGCTTTCCGCCTTTCTCAGAGTTCCGGCTTCAAGAATACTGCGCCCAGTGCCGGAACGGTGATTTTCGCGGACCAATCACGTGAATGGTATTCGCCTTCGATCGCTTCGACCGTGCCATTGTGAATGCCGGAACCGCCGTAGATCTCATCATCCGTGGTCAGCACTTCGGTCCATTTGCCGCCCTTGGTGAGCGGTACCTGATAGTCGGTCCATGCCTCGCCGGAGAAGTTCACCACAACCACCATTTGCTCTCCGTCCTTGCCGATACGCACGAAGCTGAGCGTGTTGTGATCGGCGTCATCGCTGGTGAGCCACTGGAAGCCGGCCGGGTCGAAGTCTTGGCTCCAAAGTGCAGGGGAAGCCTTGTACAGCGTGTTCAAATCCGCGACAAGCTTTTGCACACCCTGGTGGTCCGGCCATTCAAGCGCGGCCCAATCCACGGAACCGTCATGATCCCACTCGCCGTACTGGGCGATCTCATTGCCCATGAAGGTGAGGTTCTTGCCCGGGTGGGCCCACTGGTAGGCGAACAGCGCGCGGACACCGGCATACTTCTGCCAATCGTTGCCCGGCATCTTGCCGAACATGGATCCCTTGCCGTACACAACCTCATCGTGGCTGATCGGCAGCACATAATGCTCCGAATAGGCGTACACCATGGAGAACGTGATCTCGTTGTGGTGCCACTTGCGGTTAATCGGCTCCTCATGCAGATACTGCAGGGTGTCGTGCATCCAACCCATGTTCCACTTGAGGCCGAATCCCAAACCACCGGCGTCGGTCGGCGCGGTGATGCCTGGGTAAGCCGTGGATTCCTCGGCGATCATCATGATGCCTGGATTGTTCTTGTATGCCGTGGCGTTGGCTTCCTTGAGGAAGTCGATGGCTTCGAGATTCTCGCGGCCGCCGTAGATGTTCGGATGCCACTGGCCGGCCTCACGGCTGTAGTCCAGGTACAGCATCGAGGAGACCGCGTCCACACGAAGCGCGTCGATATGGAACTCATCCAGCCAGAAGCAGGCGTTGGCCACCAGGAAGTTACGGACCTCGCGACGTCCGAAATTGAACACGTACGTGCCCCAATCCGGGTGCTCGCCACGAGTCGGATCCGGATCCTCATACAACGGCGTGCCGTCGAAGCGGCCCAGTGCGAACGCGTCCTTCGGGAAGTGGGCCGGAACCCAATCCATGATCACACCGATGCCGGCCTCGTGCAATTTCTCAACAAGATACTTGAAATCGTCGGGGCCGCCCAAACGCGAATCGATCGCGTAGTAGCCGGTCACCTGATAACCCCAGGATCCTGCGAACGGATGTTCCGCCAACGGCATGAACTCCACGTGCGTGAAGCCTTCCTTCTGCACGTAGGGAACCAGCTTGTCGGCAAGCTCACGGTAGTCGTTCACGTCCTTGCGCCAGCTGGAGGCGTTCACCTCATAGATGCTGACCGGTCCGTTATGCGGGTCGCTGGCCGCGCGTTCGGCCATCCAATCGGCATCATCCCATTCATGGGTGGATTCGACCACGATGGATCCGGTGCGCGGCGGAATCTCGTGGGAGCGCTCCATCGGATCGGCCTTCATGGTCCATTCGTTATTGGCGTTGAGGATTTCATACTTGTAGATTTCGCCGGCCTCAATGCCTGGGATGAACAGTTCCCAAATGCCGGAAGAACCAAGTTCGCGCATGGCGTGGGTACGTCCGTTCCAGCCATTGAAATCGCCGACCACGCGCACGGCATGCGCGTTTGGCGCCCATACGGTGAACGCGGTGCCAACCACCTGCTCGCCATCTACGCCTTCAGAAGAACCCATCGGATCGTCATAGCGGAGCACATGTGCGCCAAGTGCCTCCCACAGGCGCTCGTGACGGCCTTCGCCGAATAGATACATGTCCATCTCGCCGATGGTCGGCAGATAACGATAGGGATCGTCAGACACCACAACGGAACCGTCTTCATACTCCGTGCGAATACGGTAGTCTGGCACGCCGTAACCCTCTTCTGCTGCGGCGGCGGGAACGAGTGCCATGAAGACGCCATTGTATTCATGGATTGCGAGCGTTTGACCTTGTTCAGTGATAATCGTCACGGATTTTGCCAACGGACGCAAGACTCGGATCGTGACGACATCCGCATGCTTGCCGGAACCGAGGTGCCCGCCGAGCACCTCGTGAGGATTGTAGAACGTACCGTTGCTTACTGCATCCAGTGTGCCCTGGGGAACAGGAACAGCAACGACATCTTCATTGATCTTGGATTCTGTAGCCATGGCAAAAGTGTAAGCATGAAACGGAAGAAAAGTGGCCCGTGTCGCGCCTATTTTTCCGTTTTTCAAGTGTTTTTGGCCAAGTCCACCCCTGATGGCACAATAATTCGGGTTTTGTGTAAGCTTTTCACGGAGGATTCATGGGTTACAAGGTCGGCGACATGGTCGTCTATCCACGTCACGGCGCTGCGAAGGTGGAGGCCATCACCGAACGGACAGTCAAGGGAATCACCCGCGAATATCTGCAGCTGTCGGTGCTTTCGTCTGACGGTCTGGTCATCAACGTTCCTGTTGATAATGCCAAAAAGGTTGGTGTGCGAGATATCGTCGACGCCAACGAAGTGGCCAAGGTGTTCGAGATTCTGCGCACTCCGATCATTGAGAAGGAGATGAACTGGTCTCGTCGCTACAAGCTGAATGTCGAGAAGATCGCCACCGGCGATGTCAATAAAATTGCGGAAGTGGTGCGTGACCTTGCGCAGCGTGATGTTGACGAGCATGGTCTGTCGGCTGGTGAGAAGCGCATGCTTACCAAGGCCCGTAGCATTCTGACTTCCGAGATTTCGCTGTCCGAACACCTTGATGAAGCCGAGGCCCAGCGTTTGCTGGACGTGAACCTTGGGTATGAGCCGGCCCAGCCCGGCGATGAGGAGCATCATACCGAGGCTCCCGAGGAGGCTGCCATGGATACGCTGGCCCGAGTTGAGGCCGAAAGCAAGAAGTCCAAGAAGAGGTAAGGCGTTTCATGCGTATCGGTCAGGGTTTTGACGCTCATCGATTCGCATCTCACGATGCAGGCAAGCCGTTATGGCTTGCCTGTTTGCGTTGGGAGGGCGATGGCATCGAGGGCGATTCGGATGGCGATGTCGCCGCTCATGCGTTGATTGACGCATTGCTTTCCGCGGCCGGTCTTGGTGATATCGGCACCTTGTTCGGTGTCGGCTCGCAGTCCGATGGCGCGGGCAAGCATGGCGCCGAAATGTTGCGGACCACGGTCGATTATCTGAACGAACGTGGTATGAAGCCAGTGAGTGCCAGCGTGGTCGTGATCGCCAATCGGCCGAAAATCGGAAAACACAGGGAAGAAGCCGAACGAGCGTTGTCTGAAGCCATAGGTTGTGAGGTGTCCATGACCGCCACCACAACGGATGGCATGGGATTCACTGGTTCGGGCGAAGGCGTCGCCGCGATTGCCGATGCTTTGGTGGAACCTGTTGATCCATCGACTCGTCAGGCAGTCTGATTTCGCCCGCTGACGGCTTTCCGATACTTCTTTCTGCTACTTTCTTTTGAAGGATTCAATAGCCTTCGCAACCGCCCAAAACAACGTCGAAATTGTCACGATGATGAAGCTCGGGGGAGCGGGGAACATGGCGGAAATCACGAGCCCTCCCCAAATCGAAATCAGGCAGATCACCGTGGCGACGACCATCGCCTTGAATGGTGAGCGGGCGATGATGTTGGCGGTGGCGGCGGGGGTGATCGCCAACGCGAAGATCAGCAATGTGCCGACTGCGGGAACGGCAATGGTAATGACGCCGGCCATAATTGTCATAAAGCAAATGTTCATGAAACCGACGGGCACGCCTTTTGCCTGTGCCACCTGCTCATCGAGCGAACTGAATAACAATGGACGGTAAATAACGGCCAGAACCGCCAACAGCAGCACGTCGAAAATCGCGAAACCAATGATCTGACCGTCGGTGATCGTCAGAATCGAGCCGAACAGAATCGACTGCATCTGCTGCGAAGCCGAGCTTGACATGCGTGCGAAAAAGAGACCAAGGCCGGTGGCGAAAGCGAGTACGGTTCCAGTGGCGATCTCACGCTGTGAAGCCTTCTTGCCAAGCGCGCCGATCACCAGTGCTCCGCCGAGAGCGAACACGCCAAGACCTGCGGAAACAGGCAGGCCGAGCAATACGGCTCCGGTGGCACCTGGCAGTCCGATATGTGCCAAGGCGTGGGCTGCGAATGTGGAATGTCTGGCGATGGTGAAATAACCCATCACGCCGGCTGCCAATGCGATGCACAGGCCGGCGAGAAACGCGTTCGTCATGAATGGGGCGTTGAGCGTGGAAACCCAATCCGGGTCGAAAGCGAATACGGTACCGTCCATGCTCAGTCCTCCTGCGTGGTGTGGCTGTGATGGTGAAATTGCGCGATTTCTTCTGGAGCATGCGCATCGATGCTCATGTTTTCAGACTCGTCCTCGCTTGGCGTCACGAACATATCTCCTTGCGGAGTGGTGACCACCTGTACGGTCGTGCCATATAAATGCGTGAGTAGATGGGAATCCAGCACCTCGTTCATGCCTGCATAGTGTGGATGTCCGTCAAGCAGATAGACGGCTCCAGTGAGGATGGGCAGAAGCATATTAAGGTCGTGCGCCACCACTTGGATGGTCATGCCGAGTTCGCGGTTGAGTTTGGCGAGTACGTGCACAGTGGCGCGTTGACTCGCCAGATCAAGGTTGGCGAGAGGCTCGTCCAGCATCAGCAGTTTCGGGTCATCCACGAGCGCCTGCGCGATGGCGACCCTTTGGCGCAGTCCGCCCGAAAGTTCGGATAGGCGATAATTCGCTTTGTCTTGCAACTCGACGAAGTCCATGGCCTTGCGGGCTTTCTCGCGAAGTGTTTTGGTGACGGGATGAATGCCGAATCGAGTTCCCGTCAAGCCGAGAAGCACCGACTGTTCCGCGGTGATGTTCGATTCGATGTCGGATGCGTAGCTTTGCGGCACGTAGCCGATGCGCCGGTTTGCGGAGCCTGCAGGCTGCCCGAGTACCTTGATGCTGCCGTGCGCGGTTGGAATCAATCCCAGCTCGGCCTTCATCATGGTGGTTTTGCCCGCGCCGTTGGTACCGACGATTGCGGTTACCGAGCCTTGCGGAATGCTGAACGTGCCGTGTTGCCAGATGACGTGACCGCCTCGTTTGACGCAGGCGTCGTCGAATTCGATGCAGGCAGGTGTCTCGTCGTGCATGGCTTCTCCTTGATTTGAATGCACGTACATACTCGCAAATGGTGTTGACAATCATTCTCAATAAGGATTGTCGTTGAAACCGTCGTAACGATCAGACGAGAGGCTTTGCGTAAAAAGCAAAACGTCAGGCAAACAAAAAAGACCATTCCGCATTCAGTTGGACGCAGGATGGTCTTGGCAAAAGCGATTACCGATCGATTGTTCGGCAATCGCTTTTGCCGAACAATCATTTCACCGGATTTGGTTGCGGCGCATCGTTCGATCCGTTCGTTGTCTGATCGTTGTCTTGCGTCGAGGAATCTGCGGTTGATTCCAAGGAATCCGCGTTTTCCGACGTGCTGTCGGAACTTGTTGCATCCTGATCGTCGGCATCGGATTGTTCATCGAACATATCGGTCAACGACAGGATAAGAGCGCGGATCCACGATGTCAGGCTGGTGTAATCGGAGGGCATCTGTTCGCTGACATCAAGCACGGGAACGTCGGATTTGTAAGCAATGCCGGTCAGCGTGTTCGTGGCGTCGCTTGTGGATTGTGTGTCGTTGATCAGCACCTCGACTTTATGCTTTTCCAGCAATTCCTGAAATTCCTGAAGATCGGTGGGGGCTGGCTCGGAATTCGTGCTGGACGATTGCAGATACCCCTCCGGCGTGTTGTCGGTGAACCCCATGTCGCTGAGCAGATAGTAGGCCACCGGTTCGGTGGCGGCGTAGGAGACGTTCTTATGCGAGTCGCTGAACGCCTTCATGTCCTTTTCTATTTTCTTCTCCCGCCTGTTCCACGCGGTGAGTTTGTTGTTGAAATATTTCTTTTGCGCGGGCATGATGCGGCTATATGTGTCGGCCAATTCCTTGGCCATGGCGTTTCGGGCGTCACTGGAGAACCATAAATGCGGATTGTCTCCCTCGACGGCGCCCACCATTTGTGCTGCGGAAACGGAAACCATGGTCTTACTGAGGTTCTTGGTGGCCCAAGTGTCATAGCCGGCACCATTGGACACTACGACCTGTGCCTGCTGAAGTTTGTCGATATCGTCGGTTTTCGGCTCGAAATCATGCGCATTGACATCGGTTGAAGAGAGAACCGACGTGACCTTCACATGTACGCCACCGATCTGCTCGGCAAGAGAACCCCATTGATTGACCGAGGCGACCACTTCGATTGGAGTGATCTGTTCGGTTGGGGTTTCGGAGTCGGCGGAGGCGTCATTCTCCTGCGAAGTTGACCCTCCGGAACATGCTGCCGTGCCGAACGCCACGCAAAGCGCGATTCCCGCAGCGAAAGCGCGTAACAAAGAACGTTTGTGCAAGCGCATGTCGATTGCCCTCTTCCTGAACCGCCCTAATCGTGTTCATCTCATAAATACGTGTGCGACTTACGACTGAAACCAAGATAGCCTACGATACATGCAAATGCCAATACAACAATGAGACAACGAAAAGGGGAGTGGCCGGCATGGCGGTGAAAATCGATGGAAAGATGGTGTCCGCGCAGATCAAAGCGAATCTCGCCGAGCGAGTCGCAGCGCTGAAAGAGCAGGGGGTTAACCCCGGTCTTGGAACTATCCTGGTTGGTTCCGATGCCGGATCCGTCAAATATGTTGCCGGAAAGCATGCCGATTGCGCTGAAATCGGTGTGAACTCCATTAAGAAGGAGTTGCCTGCCGACGCAACATTCGAACAAATCGCCGAAGTCGTACAGGAGCTTAACGCCGATCCTGCCTGCACCGGCTACATCGTGCAGTTGCCGTTGCCGAAGGGCATCGACGAGAACGCCATCATCGATCTGATTGACCCCAAGAAAGACGCCGATGGTATGCACCCATATAATCTTGGCGAACTCGTGTTGCATGCGCGCGGCGAGATCACTACTCCGCTGCCATGCACTCCGCGAGGCGTGATCGAACTGCTCAAAGCCTACGACATTGACCTGGACGGCAAAGAGGTCTGCGTGCTCGGCCGAGGCATCACCATCGGCCGCACTATTGGTCTCATGCTGACTCGCAAGGCGGTGAATGCCACGGTCACGCTGTGCCATACCGGCACCAAGGACGTGCGCAAGCATATGCGTGAGGCCGATATCATCGTTGCGGCCATGGGCTCCGCCGGTTTCGTCAAGCCGGAAGATATCAAGGAAGGCGCGGTGTTGGTCGATGTCGGTGTTTCTCGCGTGTTCGACGAGGAGGTCGGCCGTTATCGCGTGAAGGGCGATGTCGATAAAGCCTGTTATGAGAAGGCCTTGGCATACACGCCGAATCCAGGCGGTGTAGGCCCTATGACCCGCGCCATGCTGCTGGAAAACGTGGTCGAGATGGCCGAGCGTCAGCTGTAATTGCGCTCTGTGTGTGAAAATATGAAGTAATTTCGGGCGTGTCGCGGGTTGCGGCACGCCTTTTTTGTGCATGGTCCCATGTAAACTTACGCCTTGCGTGTGTTATATCGCACGCACATAATTGAAGACCGATTTTATCCACCCACTATTTGTAAGAAACCAAATTAATGGCAGAGAACAATAACGAAGTCGCCAAGGTCGCCATCAACGACATCGGCACCGAAGAGGACTTCATCAAGGCAGTCGATTCCACCATCAAGAACTTCGATGATGGTGATCTGGTCGAAGGTACCGTCGTCAAGGTCGATCACGACGAGGTCCTGCTCGACATCGGCTACAAGACTGAGGGTGTCATCCCCTCCCGTGAGCTTTCCATCAAGAAGGACGTTGATCCGGACGAAGTCGTCGAGGTCGGCGACACCATTGAGGCCCTTGTCGTCACTAAGGAAGACAAGGAAGGCCGTCTGATTCTGTCCAAGAAGCGTGCACAGTACGAGCGCGCTTGGGGAGACATCGAGAAGATCAAGGAAGCCGATGGCGTTGTCGAAGGCACCGTCATCGAAGCTGTCAAGGGTGGCCTCATCGTCGACATCGGTCTGCGCGGCTTCCTGCCGGCATCCCTGGTCGAAATGCGTCGCGTCCGCGACCTGTCCCCGTACATTGGCCAGACCATCAAGGCCAAGATCCTCGAGCTCGACAAGAACCGCAACAATGTGGTGCTCTCCCGTCGTCAGTACCTCGAAGAGACCCAGTCCGAAGTGCGCGAAACCTTCCTGTCCCAGCTCAAGAAGGGCCAGATTCGCGAAGGCGTCGTGTCCTCCATCGTCAACTTCGGTGCATTCGTTGATCTGGGCGGCGTTGACGGCCTGATCCACGTTTCCGAGCTGTCTTGGAAGCACATCGACCACCCGTCCGAGGTTGTCAAGGTCGGCGACAAGGTTACCGTCGAGGTGCTCGACGTTGACCTCGATCGTGAGCGCATCTCCCTGTCCCTCAAGGCTACCCAGGAAGATCCGTGGCAGCGCTTCGCTCGCACCCACGTTCCTGGCCAGATCGTCAAGGGCAAGGTCACCAAGATCGTCCAGTTCGGTGTCTTCATCTCCGTCGAAGACGGCATCGAAGGCCTCGTGCACATCTCCGAGCTGGCCAACCGCCACGTGGAGAACCCGGAGACCGTCGTCAAGCCGGGCGAAGAAGTCTTCGTCAAGGTGATTGACGTTGATCTCGATCGTCGCCGCATCTCCCTGTCCCTCAAGCAGGCCAACGACTCCGTCGATCCGGCTTCCGAGGACTTCGATCCGGCTCTGTACGGCATGCCGGCAGAGTACGACGAGCAGGGCAACTACAAGTATCCGGAAGGCTTCGACCCGGCAACCAACGAGTGGATCGCTGGTTACGAGAAGCAGCGTGAGGAGTGGGAGTCCCAGTACGCCACCGCTCACGATCTGTGGGAGCAGCATAAGGAATTTGTGGCCAAGGAGCTCGAGAACGCTGAAGCTTCCGCCGCTGAAGATGGCCAGGCTCCGAAGGAAGAGAAGGTCGAAGAGGTGTCTTCCAACTACTCCTCCGAGAACACTTCCGCCGGCACCCTCGCCGACTCCGACCAGCTCGCCGCTCTGCGCGACCAGCTGCTCGGCAAGTGATTGTATCCTGAGCTAGGATCCAATCCAGCTCAGGCTAGATTTTAGAAAAGACCCCGTTCCTGATTCAGGTTCGGGGTCTTTTCGTATGTGCATGGCAAGCGCGCATGCGAAGCGCATTACAATGGCGGTTGTGGTGATTCGAATAGGATTGACCGGCGGCATAGCGGCTGGCAAAAGCACGGTATCCGCAAGACTGCGTGAGCTTGGTGCAGTACTTGTCGATTATGATCTGCTTGCGCGTCAAGTGGTGGAACCAGGCAGCATCGGCCTTCAGCGTATAGTGGAATGTTTCGGCTCCGATGCTTTGACCGATCGAGGCGAGCTCAATCGAGCGTGGATGGCAGAGCATGTGTTTTCCGGCGCTGATGCGGAACGAAAACGCAAGATGCTGGACGGAATCGAGCATCCACTGATTTATGAACTTGCAGTGCAACTCGAACATGAGGCTGTTGAAGTTGATTGCCAAGCAGTAGTGGTGCATGACATACCGTTACTCGCCGAAGTAATTGACAGCATTCCTTTTGAATTCGACCATATCGTAACTGTTGAAGCGCCTGAACAGGTGAGGGTCAGCAGAATGATGTCAACGCGAGGCATGAGCGAAAGCCAGGCATGGAATCGTGTGAACCATCAATCCAGCGTGGAACAGCGTCTTGCCATTGCCGATGAGATCATCGATTCCACACAGTCGTTGGAACAAATGTTCGAGCATATTGATATGCTAATGAAACAATGGCGCACGGAAGCGAGGTAGGTATGGGATTCAATATTGAACGCACGAACAAGCCGTTTGTGGTCAAATCGCCATATAAGCCGAGCGGCGACCAGCCTAAAGCGATTGAAGAGCTTGCGGAACGCATTGAAAACGGTGAGAACGATGTGGTGCTCATGGGCGCTACCGGAACTGGCAAAACTGCCACCACGGCATGGCTTATTGAACGTCTGCAACGCCCGACGTTGATCATCGAACCGAATAAAACGTTGGCAGCGCAGCTGTGCGCCGAGTTCCGTGAACTCATGCCAGACAATGCGGTGAGCTATTTCGTTTCGTACTACGACTACTACCAGCCGGAAGCCTATATTCCGCAAACAGATACGTATATCGAAAAGGATTCCAACATCAATGACGACGTGGAACGGCTTCGCCATGCGGCCACGGCGAACCTGCTGACGCGTCGTGATTGCGTGGTCGTGGCAACGGTTTCCTGTATTTACGGCCTTGGTACGCCGGAAGAATATGCCGGGCGTATGCTGTTTCTCGAGGAAGGCCAGCAGATCGACCGTGACGACTTGCTGCGTACTTTCGTCGCCATGCAGTACAAGCGCAACGATATCGCCTTCACCAGAGGTACTTTCCGTGTGCGCGGCGATACCGTCGAAATCATTCCCGTATATGAGGAACTGGCCATCCGTATTGAATTCTTCGGTGATGAAATCGACCGTATTTCAACCCTGCATCCACTTACCGGAGATGTGATCGGGCGTCAATCGCAAGTCCATATTTTCCCCGCATCGCACTATGTGGCAGGGCCGCAACGTATGGAGCGAGCGTTGTCTACCATTCAGCAGGAACTTGATCAACGTACCGCCGAATTGCGCAAACAAGGCAAGGAACTTGAGGCGCAACGTCTTACCATGCGTACCACATACGATTTGGAGATGCTTTCCCAGGTCGGCGTATGTTCCGGAGTGGAAAACTACTCAAGACATTTCGATGGCCGTGAGCCGGGCACGCCGCCGCATACGTTATTGGATTTCTTCCCTGACGATTTCCTACTCGTCATTGACGAATCGCATGTTACCGTGCCGCAGATCGGCGCCATGTACGAAGGCGATGCCAGTCGCAAACGCACGTTGGTCGAACATGGCTTCCGTCTGCCTTCGGCGATGGACAACCGACCGCTCAAATGGCCGGAATTCCTTGAGCGCGTCGGCCAGACGGTCTACCTTTCCGCCACTCCTGGCGATTATGAGCTTGGCTTGAGTGACGGTGTGGTCGAACAGATTATTCGACCGACAGGATTGGTCGATCCGCAAATCGATGTGCGCCCGGTTGACGGGCAGATCGATGATCTGCTTGCGGAGATCAAGGACCGTGTGAATAGAAACGAGCGTGCGCTCGTCACCACGCTCACTAAGAAGATGGCTGAGGATCTGACGGATTATCTTCTGGAGCGTGGCATCAAAGTCGAATACCTGCACTCCGATGTGGACACCCTGCGACGTGTCGAATTGCTGCGCGAACTGCGCGAAGGCAAAATCGACGTCATCGTCGGCATCAACCTATTGCGTGAGGGTCTTGATTTGCCGGAAGTATCGTTGGTTGCGATCCTTGACGCGGACAAGGAAGGTTTCCTGCGTTCCTATCGTTCCCTCATCCAGACGATTGGTCGTGCCGCGAGAAATGTGTCCGGAACCGTCATCATGTATGCCGATGACATTACCGATGCCATGCATAAAGCCATTGATGAAACCAATCGTCGCCGCGACATCCAAATCGCATATAACAAAGAGCATGGCATCGATCCGAAGCCGTTAATCAAGAAAATCAGCGACGTCAACGACATGCTCGCCAAGGAAGATGTCGATACGCAGACGTTGCTCGGTACCGGCTACCGTAATGAAGGCAAAGCCGGCAACTCGCATCTTGGCGTGCCTGCTACCAGCAAGGAGGAATCTGACAGACGGCATGAGGAGATTCTCAAGGCCGGATTGCCCGCGCAGGATCTAGCTGATCTCATTCGACAACTGTCCGAGCAGATGCATGCCGCCGCCGAACAACTGCAATTCGAGCTTGCGGCTCGTTTGCGTGACGAGATCCGTGACCTGAAAAAGGAACTTCGGCAGATGACGGAGGCGAGCAAATAGTTCTCGACCGGTCATACGGCATCCGTACCATAGTGGATTATGGCTGAAACACCACTTGTTTTTGAAATCGCCACGTTCGCGGTGCTTGCCGTCTTCTTCGTGGTTGACTTGTTTATCATCGGACGTAAGCCCCATGTGCCCTCCACCAAGGAATGCGTGCAGCATATCGCGTTCTTTGTAGTCATGGCGTTGATCTTCGGCGGACTTATGTGGTTCTTCGCGGGATTGAAGCCGGCCATCGAATTTTATTCGGGCTGGCTTACGGAATATTCGCTGAGTATTGACAATCTATTCGTCTTCGTCATCATTATGTCGAATTTTGCGGTGCCAAAACAGCTGCAGAAATTCGTGCTGTCCATCGGCATCACGATCGCATTGGTGTTGCGCGGCGTGTTCATCCTCATCGGCGCGGCCATTATCTCCCGCTTCACCTGGGTGTTCTTCCTGTTCGGCGCATTTCTTATCGTCACCGCCATCAAGTTGGTCACTGGGGGAGACGAAGATGAGGAATATCATGAGAATGGCTTGATTCGTGCATTGCGCAAGGTGATCAAGATCACCGATGAGTATGACGGAGAAAAGTTGCGTACCGTCAAAAACGGTGCCAAGTATTGGACTCCGATGCTGATCGTCTTTCTGACCATCGGCACCACCGATGTGATGTTTGCCTTTGACTCCATTCCTGCGATTTTCGGTTTGACGAAGGATCCGTTCATTGTGTTCACGTCCAATGTGTTCGCATTGCTCGGCTTGCAGCAGCTGTACTTCCTGCTTGGCGAGCTGCTCGACAAGCTGGTGTATCTGCCTCTTGGACTTTCCGTGGTGCTGGGCTTCATTGGCGTCAAGCTCATTATGGAGGCATTGCACGGCAATTCGTTGCCGTTCATCAACGGCGGTCAACCGATCGCTTGGGTGCCTGAAGTGCCTACATGGCTGTCTTTGGCGGTGATCGTTGTGGCGATTGGTGGTGCCGCATTGGCCAGCGTACTGAAGATGCGTGCCATCGAAGCAAAGGAAAAGTGACGATTTGAGAAACCGCATGGAAACATGCGGTTTCTTTTTATCAAAAAAAATGTGAGCGCTCACAACACGCCTCGTTTCAGGGTGGAAGTGAGCGCTTTTTGCTAGTAGACTGGTCGGTTGGAAACAGGGTCGTCAGATCCAAAATCAATATCAACAAGAATAGGCAGGCATTCATGCGTAAAGCCAAGATCGTAGATACCATCGGTCCAGCTACCGAGTCCCTGGAAGGCATCACCAGCCTTGTCGAAGCAGGTATGGACGTTGCTCGTCTGAACCGCTCCCACGGCACTCCGGAAGACCACCTCAAGGTCTACAACAACCTCCGCGCCGCCGCCAAGGCCACCGGCCGCAACGTCGCAGCCTTGGTTGATCTGCAGGGTCCGAAGATCCGTTGCGGTTGGTTCAAGAAGAACGCCGACGGTGAAGACAAGGTCCAGCTGACCGAAGGCCAGGAGTTCGTCATCACCACCGACGACATCGAGGGCGACGAGCATATCACTTCCACCACGTTCAAGGGCCTGCCGGGCGATTGCCATGCTGGCGATCCGATTCTCATCGATGACGGCAAGGTTCGTCTTGAGGTCACCAAGGTCGAAGGCAACAACGTGTACACCAAGGTCGTCGTTGCCGGGCCGGTTTCCAGCCACAAGGGCATCAACCTGCCGGGCGTTGCCGTGTCTCTGCCGGCTTTGACCGAGAAGGATGAAGCCGATCTGCGTTGGGCTATCCGCACTGGCGCCGACATCATCGCCATGTCCTTCGTGCGTTTCGCCACCGACATCGACCGCGCCCACGAGATCATGGACGAGGAAGGCCGTCGCATCCCGGTCGTCGCAAAGATCGAGAAGCCGCAGGCTCTTGAGAACCTTGAAGAGATCGTCAAGGCCTTCGACGGTATCATGGTTGCTCGTGGCGACATGGCCGTTGAGTGCCCGCTCGAAGAGGTGCCGCTGGCTACCAAGCGCTGCATCGAGCTCGCTCGCCAGTACGCCAAGCCGGTCATCGTGGCCACCGAAGTGCTCGGCTCCATGGTCAACTCCCCGGTCCCGACCCGTGCAGAGGCATCCGACTGCGCCAACGCCATCCTTGACGGCGCCGACGCTACCATGACCTCCAACGAGACCGCAGTCGGCAAGTACCCGGCAGTCACCGTGAGCACCATGAGCCGTATCTCCTCCTTCGCCACCGAGCACGGTTTCGACCGTATCCCGGAGCTGAAGAACCTGGATATGTCTTCCACCGGCGCCGTGTCTTCCGCAGCTGTGGATCTGGCTGACAAGCTGAACGCCAAGGCCATCGTTGCCTACACCCAGACCGGTTCCACCGTGCACCGCGTGTCCCGCGAACGCCCGGCCACCCCGATCTACGGCATCACCAACAACGAGCACACCTATCACTGGCTGGCTCTGTCTTGGGGTACCGAGTCCTTCCTGCTCGATGAGGATTACCACGACAAGTCCCGCAAGGACCTGATGATCTTCACCGATAAGATCCTGAAGGATGCCGGCAAGGTCACCGATGGCGACAAGATCGTTGTGCTGAGTTCCGCCCAGGGCGAGCACCAGCCGGGTCGCACCGATTCCATCTACGTCCACACCGTCGGTGCTTGCGACTGAGATGCGTTTCGGTCAGTGGCTGACTGATTAGCGAATAGGAGGGCTTCCGTCCGTTTGGATGGAAGCCCTCCCGTTGTTTTTGGATGATGTTGATATGTTGCCGATTTGCAGACTGCGACAGGTTGCGATCAAGGTGTCGAGTATGGCGCGAAACGCCGACTGCTCAAGGACTTTGCAAAATCATTTTTCTGTGTTAATATGGCCAAGTTGTGCGAAGGCCCCTGTATCCCAATTGGTAGAGGAGACAGCCTCAAAATCTGTACAGTGTGGGTTCGAGTCCCACCGGGGGCACCGGATTGATGAACGGCCGCGGACGGAAATTTCCAGCCGCGGCTTTCTCTTTGAAAACCCATCTGGCGCATGCGCCGTTACGTGGTGGCTCAGTGCCTTCCATCCACCAGGCGATACGGGTTACAGGGACTAAACGTGGTGTTTTAGATTTTTTGAATAGGATATTTTCACGGTTGACGGTGCTGTCATGGCTTGATGATTCCGGTATCTTCCTCGTGGCGTATGAATGTAAGCGAGTGAATGGAAACCGGAAAAGCAAGAGAGTGGCGCAGTTTAAAAACAACGAATAGTGTAACGTCATTCCTTCGAATCTCGAACCGGGGCGTGATGTGGTTTTGTCTCCGGAGGGGACGGCGACTATGAGGAAAGGCGAGACGAAACCGCCGAAACCATTCACCGAAGCGACACTGCTCGCAGCGATGGAACATGCCTCGCGTTTCGTTGACGACAAGGATCTTAAGGAAGTGTTGGACGACGACGAATCGCATTCAGGCGGTATCGGCACGCCTGCCACCCGTGCCGAAGTAATTGAGAAACTTATCCAGTCCGAATACGTGAAACTCAAGGGCAAACAGTTGCGTTCCATCTTGACGGGACGGAACCTGATTACGGTTGTATCCCCGGAGCTCAGGAACGTGGAGTACACGGCAAGGATGGAACAAAAACTATCGCAGGTCGAACGTGGCGAACGGTCTACGTTAGAAGTCATGAACCTGTTCAGGAAAGAAGTTGCAGGGATTCCCAGGCAAGTGGGGGAGATCGTCAGACTGAACGGGGACGCCATTCGGCCACGACAACAGAATCCGGAGACAGAATCATATGGACTATGGCCAAAATGCGGCCAACCGGTCATCCGAAAAGGCAAATTCTGGCAATGCTCGACCAACAAACGAGAAAAACAATCCGACGGCACATGGCAGACAGTCAGCGGCTGCGGCAGGAAACTCTACCAAACCATCTGCAGCAAAAACCTCACCGATCCGATGGTGCGAACTCTGCTCGAAAAGTACCAGATCCACGTCAACGGTTCCACCTCACAAGCCGGTAAAAAGTTCTCCGCAAGCCTGATTCTAAATCCGGACAACACGGTCAAATTTGATTTCAGTCAGCGAAGATATTTGCGAAGATAAATACCGGATGGTGAGGCGGGGAAGAAAGTTTACCTCCGCACCTCACCATCCGTTTGGTATCTAGTTCTGAATGGTCTATTCTAAACCGATTGAATCAAATGGTTTAATTTTCTTCGTCCTCGTCTTCGCTGCCCTCGTGGAGTTCTGCCTTACCTCCAAGCGAGGCTAGCAGTGCAAGTGCGAGTACTGAGAGGAGTCCCGTCAGTAAGGCTAAAAGTTTATATTTGAACTTTTTTGTTTCGGTGTCTTTGTTTCCTTTGAGTTGAACTATCGCTATCATCTTATCGATGATTTTTTCTTTCTGTTCGAATGATATGTCGCTCTGTTCAGCGAGGCTTGCCAGCAGTGCAAGAATTACGTCGCAGGATTCATTAAATGATTTAACATTACCCTGATCCTCTTTCAGCACTTCCAGCATGGTTTCTTGGAAGCAAGACATAACATCTCTTGTGGTGGCGGCGAATTCAGGGAATTGCAACAATGCAGTTTTTGCGACTTGCGGATCCATGTTTGGCAATTCCGACGCGAATTTCATCACTTTGTCTTTTGACATATGTCGGAAATCGGGGATATCCAGAATCTCCAGCACCTCTTGCTCAGTCAATTGTTTTCCGGCCACAAAAACTCCTCATAGTGCGCTGACAAACTTTGGAAACTATCTGGCATGCTGATACTGCGACAGTGGGGGTGAAGCTACCTCTTTCGCTTCTGACGAGCTTCCGTGTCGTTTTGTGGAAGATCGTCATCGTCGAATTCTCCCATATAAGTCACATCGTGATATTGCTCTCCGTCGTATTCATAACCGGTATATGGGTAGCCGCGTTGTGTGGTTCCCTGATATGGTTTGAATTCGGCTTCTGCCTCTTCCTTGGAGTAGAAGTCAGAGTCGAACCAGACTCCCTCTTGCTCTTCGTCCCAGCCGATTTTTGTGGCTTTGAAAACATGTCTCATGTCACATTCCTTTCAGTCGTTGCAACCGCGGAAACCGCATCCGTCGTTGAATCAAGCTTCGTTGCTCAAGAGTTCCGTACTGTCAAGTATGGCAGAGACGGTGTGAAAGCATTGAAAATACATTCGATATTGTGTTGTCGGACGAACTTCGATCCTCGCTTTCGTTCAAATCTTTTTGTGTCATTATGCCGCGACAGCCATAGCTTTTTACGGTGCCAACTGAATTTGCGAGATGGCTCTTGAACTTGATTGTGCGGCATGAAGGCATGCTGTTGGGAGCAAGATCGGCACCATGTGCTTCTTTGCTAGGCGTTTGCCAGTCGGAATACTCGGCCTGCGTTGACGAGCCAGCTGAAGTACATGATCTGCTGTGCTTGTTGCCGGCTGAATTTCTTCAGCTGTTTTGGCGTGATAAGCGCATAGTTCTCGTCGATGATCTTGTAATCGGATTTCGTTCCACCAAGCAGCGGTCTTTCCGGCAGTTCCGGATTGTATGGCCAGTCCCGTGTACGCCACGCGCCCCGTTTGTTGGACGTTGTTAATCAGGGTACAGGGTCAAACCGCGAGGGACATGCTCTGGAACTCCTCCGGGGTGTGTCCCTCGAGCTTTTCCTGACGCCGTCTGGTGTTCCAGTACGCGATGTACGCGTCAAGCTCAGCCTTGATGAGCTTCAGGGACTCGCGCCTGAACTCGTCGTCGTAATACTTCCTGCGGTCGGCACACATAATGAAACCGCACCTCCGATCATCGAATCTGAATTTCTTCAGTCCAACAATCGGGGATGCGGTTCACGCATATACGGAATGAGCGAATCTGCGCGCGTCCTCTTGGTGGCCAACTTGTGCAGCTTACCCGTGCAATAAGAGTTGAGGCAGCTGAAACGGAGAAAACCTCAGTCAGTTGTTTTGAACGTATCCGGCATGTTATTTTCGGCGAGATTCCGTTCTTGGCTTCTCCAGCGTCCAAAGCATCGCTCAACACGTTTGGCTCCGATGATTTCCGGGCCCAAACCCGCGTCGCGGAAAATCTGCGAAGGCTTCATGCCAGCATGATATTTCCTCATGCATTCATCGCGGAAGGCTGCCCTGTAATAGATTCGACCGTTTTTCACTTTGTCTACGGCCGGTAGTTTTGCCAGGTATTTTGCGGTTTTCTCATTGATCGCGATGCTTCTCGATGTCATGATCGTCATCCCTCTTTTCTTTGTGGAACCGATAAGAAGCTGTAGATCCGCCCTTTCGAAATGGCTGGCCGGCTCCACCGAACTTAACGGCTTCATCCGTCAGAATACCCTCTAACTACCTGATAGGGGAGTGATGGGGAGCCGCCCTGGTGTTGGCCGAACAATACTGTGATTCGTGCGCAATACTCCCCGATATGTGGGTTTATCATGTAAATGTAATGCATAACGCATGCGAAAGGCCTGTGTCATGAAATACGGTGATCTCATGGAAAATTCGGCTTCGGAAGTGGAGAAGCGCGAATACTTGGTCGATGGTGAGACCACTTCGATAACGTTTCGCATTCCACGGAACCTCAAGGATGCGTTCCAGGACGAGGCACGTAGGAGGGGTATGAGCTTCTCCGCGTTCGTGAGGAACTGCATGATCCAGGAACTGACGAGAAATGGTGACTGACGGATGCTGAAACTTACCGATATCGTCAAGGGTTCCAGAATCAAGGGTGTGGTCGGCGATGGCGCGGTCACAGTGACCGGAACCACATGGCATGGCGACGGAATCCTGCGCATCGAATACATGACCAATCAGGGAAAGACCGACACGGCTCTGCTGTACGACTTCGCCACCGATGGGTATGAGATCGAAGACGCTCGACCGTGGTCCTTCGATGCCGATCCAGATATGGTGAAGCTCGTATCGGAAGCGTACCGTATTCGTCTTGCGCACCTGTTCGATCCGTACTTGGCCGTCCGCACATCGCAGATCGAGCCTCTCCCGCACCAGATCTCCGCGGTCTACGAGAAGATGCTCCCCAAACTTCCCCTGCGTTACGTTCTCGCGGACGATCCGGGAGCCGGAAAAACGATCATGACGGGTCTGCTCATCAAGGAGATGATGACCAGGGGAGACCTCAAACGTTGCCTCATCGTCGCGCCGGGCAATCTCGTGGAACAGTGGCAGGACGAGCTCCATGGAAAGTTCGGCTTGGACTTCCGCATCCTCACCAATGAGATGCTCGAATCGTCGGCGACTGGCAATGCGTTCAACGACAACGATCTGTGCATTGGCAGACTCGACAAGCTTTCGCGTGATGACGATGTCCGCAGAAAGCTGGAGGCGAGCTCGTGGGATCTCGTCGTATGCGACGAGGCTCATAAGATGAGCGCCACGAACTTCGGCGGCGAGACGAAGCTTACGAAGCGGTACCGTCTGGGCATGCTGCTCGGGGAAAGGACCGAGAACCTTCTGCTCCTGACGGCCACCCCGCATAACGGCAAGCCAGCGGATTTCCGTTATTTCATGGCTCTTGTTGACAGGGACAGGTTCGCTGGCGCAAGCAGGATGCGCAACCAAGTGCTCGGAGGAAGGGAACGCGTTGCCGCGCAATCCACGTTTAGCCAGCTGGCTGATACCGGGCATGGCGGTATGGACGTGTCTGACTGCATGCGCAGGCTCGTGAAAGAGGAGCTGCTGCGGTTCGATGGCCGCCCGCTGTTTCCGGAACGCCGCGCATACACCGTCGAGTACTCGCTTTCCCCGCAGGAAAGGGATCTTTACGACGCAGTCACCCGGTACGTCACCGAGGAATTCAACCGAGCCGACAGCCTCGACGGAAAACGTAGGAACAGCGTCGGCTTCGCGCTGACGATTCTGCAACGGCGTCTCGCGTCGAGTCCGGAGGCGATATACCAGTCGCTCAGGCGTAGGCGGGAGCGGTTGGAGAATCGTCTCGATGCCATGCGGAATCTGGCTCGTGAACGGTTCGTTTTCGGCTACGGTCACGATGAAGGCATGCTGTCCGATGATTTCGACGAGGATGATTACGGGCAAGGGGAGCTTGAGGATCTCGAGGACGATATCCTCGACGAGGCGTCGGCCTCCGTAGGCGAGGACGAGCTCGAGACCGAGATCGGCACACTGCGGGAGTTGGAAGCTAAGGCGAACGCGGTGCGCATGAGCGGTCAGGACCGTAAGTGGGACGAATTGTCCCGGCTTTTGCAGGACAATCGCAACATGTTCGATAAGGATGGTCGGCGTGAGAAGCTCATCATCTTCACTGAGCACAAGGACACGCTCAACTATCTGGCTTCAAGAATCCGCATGCTGCTGGGCACCGACGAATCTGTGATCACGATCCAGGGCGGTATGGGTCGTGAGGAACGCCACCGCGCCGAGGAACGGTTCAGACAGGATGCCGACGTGCGCGTCATGGTCGCCACCGATGCCGCGGGCGAGGGCATCAATCTGCAGCGCGCGCACCTCATGATCAATTACGATCTTCCATGGAACCCGAACAGGTTGGAACAACGTTTCGGACGTATCCACAGAATCGGTCAGACCGAGGTGTGCCATCTCTGGAACCTCGTGGCCGCGGAAACCCGTGAGGGCGAGGTGTTCCAACGACTGTTCAGTAAGCTCGAGAACGAGCGCGAGGCGTTGGGCGGAAGGGTTTTCGACATATTGGGCCGTCTCACGTTCGATGACGGCTCATTGAGCGACCTGCTGATGCAGGCCATCCGTTACGGAGATAATCCCGAAGTCAAAGCCCGCCTCGATACCGCCGTCGACAATTCCGTGGCCGCCGAAGCGTTGAGAAAACTGCTTGACGAACGTGCCTTGACCACGGATGTCATGGACATCAACGGCGTCATGCGCATCCGTGAAGACATGGAACGCATGGAGGCCCATAAACTTGAGCCGCATTTCATCGAGGCGTTCTTCATGACCGCTATGAAAACGTTCGGAGGACGGGTATCACGGCGGGAACAGGGGCGTTTCGAAGTGCTCGAGGTGCCTTCAGTAATACGTTACGCAGCCGTGGGATCGGGTCGTGTGCTCGGATCGTACGAGCGGATCTGCTTCGACAAGAAGAACATGACAGGGCGTGGCCTTGCGCCTGCGGAGCTGATATGCCCCGGACATCCTCTTCTTGACGCGCTTGTGGTCATGCTCATCGATAGAAAGGGCTCCCTGCTCAAGGAGGGAGCCGTGTTTGTGGATGACATGGACACCGGAGACAAGCCGAGACTGTTGCTGTATGTGGAGGACTCCATCCAGGATGGCGTCGAAAGGGATGACGGTTCAAGACGCGTCGTTTCGAAGGAGTTCCGGTTCATCGAGCTTGATGCGGAAAGGAACATGAGGAACGCCGGATACGCGCCATACCTTGATTACCGTGCGCCTCGACCATCCGAGCGGGAACAGGTGCAAAAGATCGTGGCTGAGCAGAAGTGGCTCGGAGCCGATATTGAGGCTGAAGCCAGAAGCTTTGCCGCGAACAATATCGTTCCCGACCATTTCAGAAAAGTACTTACGCAACGGTTGGAACAGATCAACAAGATCGAGAAGGCCGTGCGCGCGAGGCTTGGCGATGAGATCGAATACTGGGATTCGAAGGCGTGGGAGCTCAATGACGCCGAAAAGGCGGGAAAAACCAGCAATAGACTCAATTCCGCCAAAGCTCAGAAACGTGCCGACGAGCTTTCGGCCAGACTCGAAGCGCGCCTTGCCCATCTGAAAAAGGAGAAGAGCATATCGCCTGCCGAGCCAAGGATCATCGGCGGCGCGCTCGTCATCCCCGTAGGCATGCTGCGTTCGGATGCCATGGATGATTCGCCATTCCATCTGGGCGACAGACGGAGCATCGAGCTCGCCGGCATGCGTGCGGTGACGTCCATCGAACGAAGCCTTGGCTATGAGCCCGAAGACGTGAGCGCCGAGAACGTCGGCTACGACATCGAATCACGCGTTCCCGCGAGGCTTAGGGACGGCGAGGGGAACGTGCTGCGCATGATTGAGGTGAAAGGGCGCGTCGAGGGCGTGGATACGGTTATCGTGTCGCATAATGAGGTTCTGTGCGCGTTGAACAATCCCGACGGGTTCATCCTCGCCATCGTCATGGTCGACGGGAATACCACGCGCACGACGTATATCAGGAGACCGTTCGTCAACCCGCCCGATTATTCGGTGACGAGCACGGTCTACGACATAGCAAAACTGAAGAGAACCGGGGAAGTGATCCTGGAAAAGGAGGAGACATGGCAGTGAAGAAGCTTATCGAGGTGGCGTTGCCGCTCGATGCCATCAATGCCGCGTCCGCGCGTGAGAAGTCGATACGGCACGGGCACCCGTCCACACTGCACTTGTGGTGGGCGCGACGTCCGCTCGCCGCGGCGCGCGCGGTGATCTGGTCGTCGTTGGTGGATGACCCGTCCTCACATCCGGAACTGTTCCCGACCGAGGAAGCGCAGACCAAGGAACGCGAACGTCTTTTCGAAATTCTGGAAAAGCTTGTCAAATGGGAGAACTCCAATGACAAGGAGACGCTCGACGCAGCAAAAGCCGAGATCCGCAACAGCATGGGCAGCGACCTGCCCGCACTGCTTGACCCATTCGCGGGAGGCGGTGCCATCCCGCTTGAGGCGCAGCGCCTGGGTCTCGAACCGTATGCCCAGGATCTGAACCCGGTGGCCGTCACGATCAACAAGGCGATGATCGAGATACCGCCCGTATTCGCTGGCAAACCAGCGGTGAATCCGGATGCGCAGGAACGTGTGGAACTGGACGATTGGAAGGGCAACAGCGGTCTGGCCGCGGACGTGGAATTCTACGGACGCTGGATGAAAGACGAAGCATGCAAGCGCATCGGAAAACTGTACCCCAAGGTTGCGGTGTCCGATGCGCAAGGCGGCGGCGAGGCCACCGTCATCGCATGGCTATGGGCCCGCACCGTCACATGCCCGAACCCGGCATGCGGCGGCGACGCCATCCTCGTGCGTTCGTTCGACTTGTCCAAAAAGAAGGGCAAGGAATGGCATGTCGAACCCATCCGCGAACACGGCAAAGTACGATTCGAGGTCAAACCCGGCAAGGCTGAACGGGAAGGCACCGTCAACCGCAAGGGTGTGACTTGCGTTCACTGTTGTTCGCCATTCGACTTCGCACACGTTCGTGAGGAATCACGCGCCAATCGCATGGGCTCATTGCTCATGGCCGTCGTCGCGGAAGGCAAACAGGGCAGGATCTACCTGTCTCCTGACGAGACGCAGATTGAGACGGCAAACATACCGATGCCTGAAGACTATCCGGATGGAAGTCTTGCTTATTATCCGGGGCATCTTAATACAAATGTTTACGGACTTGATGAGTTCTGGAAGCTGTTCACGAACCGGCAGTTGACTGCGTTGACGACATTCAGTGATCTGGTGTACGATGCTCAGGAACAAGCCGAACGGGATGCGATCGCGGCTGGTTTGCCGGATGACGGCATCGGATTGGCCGACCAAGGCACCGGAGCCAAGGCCTACGGCGAGGCCGTAGGCGTATACCTCGCGTTCGTCGTCGACAAGATGGCGGACCGAGCTTCGAGCATTTGTTCTTGGGATGCGTCGCGTGAAAGCATGCGAAATGTATTTGGCCGTCAGGCTATTCCTATGACGTGGGATTATGCGGAAGCAAATGCTTTCAGTGATTCGACTGGTTCAATGGACACAACCGTGAAATGGATTACTGATGTACTCCAGGCGCTTCCTTGCAACGAAGTCTTGGCTGGTTTTTCTCGTCAGTTTGATGCGCAAAGCGATAATGGCATGCGCAATATCATGGTCTCTACCGATCCGCCATACTATGACAATATTGGATATGCGGATCTGTCCGATTTCTTCTATGTGTGGTTACGCAGATCTCTGAGATCGACGTATCCGCAACTGTTCGGTACCATGCTTGTGCCGAAGCATGAGGAGCTTGTCGCCACGCCATACCGTGAGAATCGTGGCAAACAAGGCGCGCGCGACTTTTTTGAGGAAGGCATGTTTCAGGCTTTCAGCCAGGTGAACACCTATACGCGCGATGATGTGCCAGTAACCATCTATTACGCGTTCAAGCAGAGCGAGACGGAAACCGTCAACAAGGCCGAAGCAACCGCCTCTACCGGATGGGAGACCATGCTTTCGGCCATCATCAAAGCGGGCTTTTCCATTACTGGCACATGGCCCATGCGTACTGAGATGTCCAACAGGAATATCGCATCCGGCACCAATGCCCTCGCATCCTCCATCGTGCTTGTCTGTCGCAAACGCGAGAAGGACGCGCCCATGGGAACCCGCCGCGACTTTGTAGCGACGCTCAAACGTGAGTTGCCCCAGGCGCTTGACAAGCTGCGTACCAGCAATATCGCCCCGGTCGATCTCGCCCAGTCCGCCATCGGCCCGGGTATCGGCGTGTATTCGCGCTACAGCCAGATTCTCGAATCGGACGGCACGCCCATGACGGTACGCAGCGCGTTGCAGATCATCAACCAGGAGCTTGACGCCTACTTCTCCGACCAGGACGGCGAGCTCGACAGGGAAAGCCGATTCTGCGTTGACCTTTACACGCAGAACGCGTTCAACGACATTCCGTTCGGTGTGGCGGATGTGCTTGCGCGAGCAAAGAACACATCCATCGAAGGCCTTGCCGCAAAAGGCATGCTCTCCGCAAACAAGGGCATCGTAAGCCTCAACTCCCGTGACGAGCTAACGCATAAGAACCTTTCGATCGATATGCCGATATGGCTGCTGGCCCAGGAGCTCGTCTATGCGATGGAGGAGGGCGGTATCGACGCGTGCGCCCAGATCATCTGCCCGATGAAGGGTTCCGTACCGGACCGAATCAAGGCATTGGCATACCGGCTCTTCACCATCGCCGACAAAAAGAAATGGAACGACGAAGCGTTCGCCTACAACTCACTGGTGGTCGCATGGCCGGAAATCCAAGACAAAGCCGCGCAGATCGCGGACGAACAGACCGAACTCAGCCTGTTCGAATAAGAGAAGGAAAAACGACAATGTCAGGAAACGAAAACCTCCAACTCGCGACGAATGGATTCAACAAACTACTCGGCGTACTGTCAACCTATATTGCCAGTGAGCTCATCAAGGTGTATGGCAACGATGACTGGTGGCAAAAAGGAGTGTTTGACAAGCTAAGTGATATGCAAAGAGAGAATCTTCCTGAATCAGGAGATTTCGGCACACTTGTTGACTCCCTTGATATCTCGTCTTGTTTGCGCATCATGGACATTCAATGGAATGAGATATTTCGTAAGTGTCTGCCACGTGACTGCAGAAACTATGTAATGGAACTCAAAGGTACGCGCCATAAGGTCGCGCACGCTGGCGCTCAAGGTTTGGAAACGGATGATACCTGTAGAGCTCTTGATACCATGAGCAGGCTGTGCGAGCACATCGATGCGGAAACTACCGCTGAGATCAACGAGCTGCTCCGCATCGCTCGTTACGGTAGTGCCGAGGGATCCATGGCCGTCACCACGAATACGGAACGGGCTGAAGCGCCAAGAGGAAACGTGCTTGCACAAACCAAGGCCGTCGAAGGGTTGCCCAGCTGGCGTGACGTCATGGAACCCCACATGGACGTGGCCGAGGGACGGTACAGGAACGCGGAGTTCGCCGCCGATCTGGCACAGGTCGCCGGAGGAAAAGGCGAGTTCGAATACCGCGATCCGGTGGAATTCTTCAGCCGCACCTACGTTACCGAAGGCATGAAGGGCCTGCTCGTGCAGTCCCTTCGCCGTGTCTGCGGACTTGACGGCGAGCCGGTCATCCAGTTGAAGACTGCGTTCGGCGGCGGCAAGACGCACAGCATGCTCGCGCTCTACCACATGATGCGCAGCCGCACCCGTGTGGAAAGCATCGAGAACCTCCAACCGGTTCTGCGGGAAGCTGGCGTGTCCGAGATACCGGAGGTGCATGTCGCTGTAATCGTGGGCACTGCGCTGAATCCGTCGAAGGCGAAACGACCACCACTGCTGCCGGGTGTGACGGTTAATACCCTTTGGGGTGAGATCGCCTGCCAGCTTGCCGAATCCACAGGAAAACCGGAGATCTACGACTATGTGAAGGAGTCCGATAAGAAAGGCGTCTCTCCGGGATCCGAAGCGTTGGCCAACATGTTCGACGCGTGCGGATGCTGCATGGTTCTCGTGGACGAACTCGTCGCCTATGCGAAAAAGCTTTATGGCGCGGAAAAGCTTCCCGCAGGCACGTTCGACAACTTCATCACCTTCATCCAGGAACTGACCGAGGCCGCCCGCGCATCCAAGCGCAGCCTTGTCGTCGCGTCCATCCCGGAATCCGATAATGAGATAGGCGGAGACGCGGGACGAGAGGCATTGGAGCAGATCGAGCACACTTTTGGCCGCATGGAAGCCATCTGGAAGCCGGTAAGCGCGAACGAGGGCTTCGAGGTGGTACGCCGACGTTTGTTCCTCAACTGCAAAAACAACAATGCACGAGAGCGCGTGTGCGAACGGTTCAGCAACATGTACAACGACAATCCCTCCGATTTCCCGATCGAGGCCAGGGAACTGGAATATCGCGAACGCATGATCCGCTGCTATCCGATCCATCCGGAAGTGTTCGACAGGCTATACGAGGACTGGGCCACGCTCGAACGGTTCCAGCGCACGCGTGGCGTGCTGCGCCTTATGGCAGCGGTTATTCATGAACTGTGGATGAGAAACGATCAGTCGCCGATGATCATGCCTGGCTCGTTCCCATTGGACGTGCCATCGGTGCGCGACGAACTCACCAGATACCTCGATGATCCGTGGAACGGAGTCGTTGATTCCGAAATCGACGGCAAACGTTCGCTGCCATACCGCAACGATGCCGAAAACCAGAGATACGGCAAACTGCTCGCATCCCGTCGCGTGGCGCGAGCCATCATGCTGGGCAGCGCTCCCGACGTCAGCGGACAGTCGGCACGAGGCATAGAAAAACAGCGTGTCAGCCTTGGCGTCGTGCAGCCGGGGGAAAACATCGCCATCTTCAACGACGCATTGGCGAAACTCCAGTCCAAATCGTCATATCTGTATTCCGACGCGAATGGGAACAGATACTGGTACGACACCAGACCGACACTGCGCAAGACAGCCGAGGACAGGGCCCAACAGATCAAGTCGTCGGCCGCGGTCTACGAAGTGGAACGCCGTCTGAAGAACCTGAAGCCAGCGAGACCTTTCGAAGGCAGGCATATTTGCCCGGCCTCATCTCTCGAAATTCAGGACACCGACAGCCTCCGGATGGTCGTTCTGCCAATCGCGGACTCCCACAGTGGCAAAGCGAATAGCGGCCCGGCGCTCAAGACGGCCGAAGACATACTGAACGGCCGAGGAGAAACGCCACGAACCTATCGGAACATGATCGTGTTCGCGGCGCCCGACGCGTCCTATACCACGCAGCTTGTGGACGAGGCGAAGCGTTATCTCGCATGGAAATCCATTCAGGATGACAGGGAGTCATTGAACCTCGATGCGTCGCAGAACCATGAAGTCGACCGTAATGTCAAGCGTGCGGAAGATTCACTCACGGCGAAGACGGAGGAGGCATACTGCTGGCTCATCGTGCCGCGGACTGATCTGACCGGTGACCATATGGGCATCGAATGGAATGTCGAACACGTCTCCAGAACCGGTGAGAACATCATCGCCAAGATGGGCAGAAAGCTTCTTTCCGACGAAGCGGCCATCGACAACTGGGCTCCCGCGTTGCTCAAGATGGAATTGGACAAAGTCCTTTGGAAGGATGCGGATTGCATTCAGATCGGCCAGTTGTGGAAGCATCTCTGCTCGTATTGCTACCTGCCCAGACTCGCCAACTACAGTGTGCTCGAAAAGGCGATACTGCAAGGATCCCAATCGTCCCAGTATTTCGGTATCGCTTCGGGAATGGAAGACGGACGCTACATCGATCTTTCTCTGGGAACGATGAAGACGTTCATCAACAAGAGCGATTACCTTGTCAAGCCTGAAGTTGCCGAACTGCAGATCGAAGCAGACAGAGAGGCCAGAAGGAAGGAGGCAGAGGAGCGGGCACTGCGGTCCCTGAGCGGACAAGCCGGCAACACCGGTATGAACCCTCCGGAAGGCATGCAGGGCGGATCCGGCGAGGGGAACGTTCCATCTTCCGTGCCGGAGCCACGCAACGAGAAAACCGCTTTCCATATGAGCGCCAAACTCGACAACACCAGAATCAGCAAGGACGTCAGAAACATCGTCGAGGAAATCGTCAGCCAGCTGAACCAGCTCGACGGCGCTGAAGTCAACCTCACGCTTACGGTGGACGCGAAGGCGGACGACGGAATTCCCACGTCATCGATCAGAACCGTCAGCGAAAACTGCAACACGTTGGGCATCAACGATTTCAGATTCGACTGAACGAGGAAACCGTAGATAGCGCAACGCTTCTTCCGTGTGCCGGCATATGCCAGAATGCCGGCACACGCTTTCACGAGAACATCCATTTCCTGGACTGGCGATTTGAAAACCAATGCATGAAGAAAGAAGATAGAGGGTATGCATAAAGGTGCCGATCTTTTCTACAAATGTCATTTTCAAACCGCTCCCGCGGAGTCGCTGGAGGATCCGCTCTGGACGCTGGTTCTGCAGATACGGGAATGGATGTGCCGCAAGTATCGGAGCTTCACCAGAAACCCCCATGACTGGTCGCGTTTCAAATACGGCAGTGAGCTGCGCAACAATAGTGGCACGGTACGTATGTCATCGCAGTTCTATCGTTCGGACGAACAGGAAGATCTGATGTGGGCATGCCGGATCGAGGAGTTCTCTGATGGCGGAAAAGACGATGCCACGAAGACCGACACCGCGGGGCAGATCTGGATGACGGAGATCGGCTACAGGGAATCGGCCGACCGCTCGGGCGACGTCTCCATCATGCTTTCCTATTTTAACGAACCATATTACATCGGACGAGTCCAGACGCCTCCCAGGCCAAACATCCCCAAAATAGTCCGACTGATTACCAATCAGACAGAACTGCACTGCAACATGTCCGGCAGACCGCTTGAGAAGGTGGTGCTCGGCGTGGGAGGAAAGCAATACGACAATTCTCCCATGATGTTCTGGTCGCGGGTCAACGATCCGGAACGCGAATATCCCATGGTGTACGTAGGAAAGAACGATCGCGGCCAATACGCGGTCGATCCTGAAGAGTTGAACAGGATCATTTTCCCCAACGCTCTCGTGTGCTCCCCAATGGACGAGACGGCGGCACGCCGGATAGAGGAGACGACGCCTGCGAACACCACCCTCCAACAGGATGGAATCAATGTGTTCTTCCCGCCCAAGAAAGGACAGCCGAGAATCAGACCACACGGTTTCAGCTCGGAACAGCTCGACGCCATTCGACGTGACGAATGGGAGAATGGTGTGGCGCGCAAACAATGGGGGAACGACGCTCCGGATCCCGTGATTCTCATGCTACGGCGTGCGCTTGCGGAAGACGTTCGCTTCTCGGAAAGCGGAGAACTCATCACCATTGAGGATGTGTTCCGGGCAAAGGAAAGGGAACGACTCGACAACAGAGCCAAAGACGCCCAGGCCAAACTCGTCGATGCTTTGGAATCCGCCAAGGAATACGAGTCGCGTCTGAAGAAACTGCGCGGCGAAAGAGACGCAAGGCGCAGGCTCATCAGCGAAGCAATCGCGAGGAGTCATAGAATCCAAGAGGAACAGGTAGCGCGGAATAACGATGTCGCAAGCCTGGAAAAAGAGTTGCAGACGGCCACGGAAACCGTCAGCCAACTGCGGAAGAACATAGCGGCCTTGGAACAGGAGAACGAAGAGGCATACGAGCTGGCTGTCGACGCTGATAACAAACGCAAAGCCGTGTTACAGGATCTTGAGGCCACCAAGAAAGATCTTTTCGACGCGGTACAGCAGCTCAGAGCCTACCAGCGTGGCGGATTCGACATGTCAGCCAATACGGACGTGGTCGAATCGTTGATGCGATTCAATCTACCGGACATGCTGTCTTCGAACTCGAAACAGACCAATAACGAAAATGATCTGAGGCTGACCGAAATATTCTCGGATGTGTATTCCTCGCGAATCCACATCATGCCGGATGCGGCCAAAGACTGCATCACCAAGCCGGAACTGGTCTGGCAGGGGCTGCTTTGCATGTGCACATCTGTATACGACATTTATTCTCAAGGACAGGGCAGCGGAAGTCCCGAGGTGCGTTTGAAACAAGATTCACGTGTGCCGGCATGCTTCACCCTTGCTCTTTCGGAAGGCAGCAACACCAACCAGAACAGCAAGCTCGTGAAACTTCGCGACATCGTCTACGAGGGAAGAACACTGAATATGACGCCTCATCTCAAGGCCGGACATGGCAAGGATAGTGAGGAAACACTGCGAATCTACTATTGCTGGGATTCGGTGACCGAGAAAATCGTCATTGGGCATATAGGAACCCATCTGCTGAACGATACCGGCATGAAAAACAAGTTCTAGACTTCACCGCATACGGAAGGGTAGTGCCCGAAAGATTGCGCACTTTGAATCATGCCCGTCCATGGCGCGATGATCAGTTCGCTTCCGCGAGACTGTCATCGAGCCGGGACATATCGAGGTAACGCCGGTTGGACCATTCGTTCGCGGTGACGTACCTGATGCGCGCGCAGACGAGCATGAGCGCGCTGTTCCCGTCCGGGAAGCTTCCCACGACGCGCGTGCGCCACCTGATCTCGCGGTTGAGCCGTTCGATCATGTTGTTCGTGCGGATGCGCCTGCGGTGCCCGTCCGGGAACTCCGGCAGCAGGTAGGCCGTGGTCTCGCCGATCCCCTCCCGCAGGCAGTTGGCGGCGGCCTTCAGCCTCCTGGCCTCCATCTCCGCGGCGACGGTCTCGGCCTTGTCCAACGCGGATTCCCGGGACTCCATGGCGAACACGGCCTTCAGGGCCGCCGACGCCCATTCGCGATGGCTGGGCGGCACCTTGGAGAGCACGTTGCGCAAGAAGTGCACCATGCACCGCTGGTCCCTCGCCTTCGGCAGCATCGAGTCCACCGTGGAGACCAGTCCCGCGCACCGGTCGCCGGCCACGAGCCGGACGCCCTTCAGGCCGCGTTCGATCATGCCGCGAAAGAACTGCTCCCAGCTGGCGGAATCCTCCCTCATGCCCTCGGCGACGCCGATGACCTCGCGGTGACCATCCTTGCCGACGCCGATGGCGACCAGGATGCTGACGTTCCCCACGCTTCCGCCCCAGGAGCGCTTGTGCCACACGCCGTCCACGAACACGTATGGGTACTCGTCATCCAACGGCCTCGTGCGCCATTCGTCGATCTCGGCGTACACGCGCTTGAGCTTGTCGCTCAATGTCTGGGACGGCATGCGGTCACCCCACAGCAACTGGCCGGTGTCGTCGACCTGCCTGGTGGACACGCCGGCCAAGTACATGTCGATCAGCGCTTCCTCTACGCTTTCCTCGCGTCTGCGGTAGCGTTCGATCACCGCGGACTCGAACAGGGTGCCCTTCAATTTCGCCCGGGCCTGCCGGCCTTGGCGGTCAGGCTCCGCTCGTAGTGGCCGGCCCGGTACGCCTTCCGTCCGCCGGAACGCTCGTATCTCGCGGCGTTGGCGATCTCGTCCGCCTGAAGCGTCGGGCATCGCGTTGACGATCCGCTCGACCTTCTCGCGCACCATGGCGTCGAGCTTGCTCTCGAACATGGCCCGGTCGAACTGTATGATTTCCTTGGACATGGCTCCGTGCCCCTTTCCAATCGCGGTTTTTCATTGTCTGGCGACTGAAAATCGTACCCGGCACGGCCCATGTCCTTTTCCATCAAGGCCGGAATCCGAAAATGCGCAAGAATTCGGACGTTATCGAAAAGGAAGGAGCGTAAAGATGTCCAAGGTAAATTTCCTTACCCCTAAAGAAGCGGAAGAAGATTATGAGGAATACACCGTCGAGATTCCGGAGGGACTGACTGAACACTTCGAGCCGAGTCAGTCCGTGACCGACGAGCAGTGCTGGCGTTGGATGATGAGCAGGAAGGAGCCGTATCCGGGTTACGCTCAGGAGCTGGCGGACTGGGAAGCCGCGTGGGATGACGTGAACTATCGCCAGCCCATCGCCGACGGCCAGCATTGGGTAGTGACCAAGCCAAACAAACTGACTTCAGACGACTGATTGTCCGGTACTGTTCCTTGCCTCAATGGCCGTGACATGGTTTTGCGGCAAGGCATCTTGGCCGGGCATCCTGGCAATGGCGCTTTTGTAGTCCTAATGGTTTAGGGGTTTGCAGGTCTGCTGCTTTATGGAAATAAAGTTTGAGGGTCTATTCGTTTACAGGGATTGATATCTATCGGAACTTAGCTGTGTTTTGGCAAGGGTATCCCGTTCTTGTAGGTGTACTTATGCGACATGGCATATATAAACACGCAATCTGAGGAGCCTTTAGAAAAAGCGGTCGGTTCGGCGGTGTCGGATATAGTTCCGTCACCATCGAATCGGCCGCTTCTGTTTTCAACGGATCATATAGGAGTCAGTCCTTGACCAGTCCGCCATCGACCACGAGGTTCTGGCCGGTCACCGCGCGAGACAACGGGCTCAGGAACAGCAGAGCCGCATCCGCGAATTCGGCGGGCGTGGTCGGTCACGTCCGCCTGGATGGCCCATGCCTTGCCCGGATGGGCGTCGGCGATGGTCTGGGCGCGTTCCCCGCTCCTGTAGTAGTTGATGACGACGCTGCCTCCATGGGCGAGCACCGATTTGGTGATCTCTTCGCCAAGACCACGCGCTCCACCCGTCACCAGGACAAGCTGTTGATTGATATCCATGTTCAACGCATCATTGCTCATGATGTCGCACTCTCTCCGCCAATGTGAATTGGATCAGGTTCAACGGGTATGTTCTCAGCCAGCTCATGCCGGCACCCCCGTGCCCACGAGGGCAATGCTAGCATCGGAAATGGATCCGGCCAAGGGCATACATGCAACTAGCAGACAAGGCTGGCGGATTCACTTTTCAACATATCTCTAGATACGAGAGAAGTGAGCTCGATGCCGGCAATATGACGCTTCGAAAAGCTATCGCACTTTGCGACGCTTCGCACATGTCTAATCCGCGCAAACTGCTCGAAGCCGCTGAAACTGTCAAAGATGCGTCCAAGGAATCGTGAGAATTCTCAAATGTTGACTATGTCAAAGCGTCCCGTTTTATGCGTTGAGGTGGCCCGTTGCTTTGCCGATTCACTCTAGACGCACGGGGCTCCTGCAACTGTGCGGATATTCTCACATACGCGACGACTGGTCGGAATGTATATTTGAGGGCAGAAAGACAATCTGTTCGAAATAGATGTCAGAAAAGAATCTGATAGATAAAAGGGGTGCGCCACATATGAAGTATGTAATTGTGGGAATCTGCATTGTGGTGGCCGTTGCTATTGTTGCCTTGCTGATTTACAGGGAAGAGGAAACGAGTTCTCGTAAAAAGCAGAATGAGTCTAGTCCGGATAGCAATGCCGCGATGGAGAAGAAGACTGGCGAGTTGTCTCAGTCAGACCAAAATCCGAGTAAGCCAGACATTCCAGTGGAAAAGCTTCCAGCAGGAGCAGTGCCGGACGATAAGCTGGTGGAAATAACCGATAACAAGGTTCGGGCTCGTGTAGTTGCTCTTATTCCTGATTTGGCTCAGACGGGATTGGCGACAGCCAATGCCGTTCAAGCCGCGAATGCCGGAAGTGAAGCTCTGTACCGTGCGGTAATTCCAGCTAGCGCTAATCTTGTGGATTCGCGGACAATGGAAGGAGCCGTTCGAGGTTTTTATCGGGGTGTTGATGGAGGAATACAGGGGCAAGCCAATTTCGTCCCTAAAAAGGCACAGAATGGGACAGTTGTGGTAGCGAATGCTCTATCGGCTGCCATGAGTGTTGCATCTATGGTCGTAGGCCAGTATTACATGGCTCAGATAGATGTAAGACTTGGAAAAATCAGTGATGAGATTTCGAAGGTGGCGGATTTTCAGGATAATGAGTTTCAAAGTCGAATAATTTCGCTTGTTGCTCATGTTAAGAATATTGCGGATTTTCAGGTGGAAATTCTTGAGAATGATGAGCTGAGGTTGCCGAAGATAGCGCAACTTGACAGTTTGGAAGAGGAGTGCACTAAGTTACTCGGTCAGACGAATTTAACGTTGAAGGGATATGCCGGGAAGAGCGATATGGGTTATGAAGCTTACGAGAAGGAATTAAGAGAGGCACAGAACTGGTGTACATATCAAAAGGTGCTCCTTGACATGCTTTATAAGATTTCAGAGCTTCGATATGCGCTTCATCTTGGAGCAGTATCAAGAGAGCACTGTACTGCGCTTTTGCCGACTTATGCCAAACAAGCTGAAGAAGCTCGAATATCATTGGCCGAGTGGCATAATGCCACGGAAAAGCGATTGAAGATTGATACAGAAGAGACTAGACGCAAAAGATTAGGTTTTGACAAGGCATTCTATTTCATTCCGGGATTGTTCGATGATGACTATAACTTCAAGGAGATTGATAAAGATACGGCAAGCATGATAGAGGAGCAGAAATTATGCTTGCCGTCTGAACATTCATGGGATACCTCGGACCTTTACACGGAGGATGTACAACTGATTTCTAAGAACGGGAAAATCTATTACCTACCGACGGATGGATTTGGAGCGGCATGAGTAAGCCGCGAGCACTGCTTCCCTGCTGCTAATACCGTAATACGGTTCTGCGTTTTTAAGGGTTTAAAGATCTAAAGGTTTGCTGGTCAATAGGGAGTGTGTTTTATCGGAAACAACACGCACTCTTGTGCAGATTTGCCATGCATGTTAGGCTCGCGGGTACGGGCGGTATGCGCTGTATACACGGGATGCCGAATTAACGTTTAAGCGTCGTGTTTCCGGCGCCGGCCCCGTGGAGAAAAGGTCGTCTTGGACGGCCTTTTCTGCGTTCATAGCGAAAAACAAGCGCCCTTGACGACGACCTGAACTACTGAAACGGATCCTCGTGCCGCAGTTTGGACAGCCTGCATGCGGGTCTGTGTAATCGAATCGAATTAGTTTCAAACGTCGATTTGAGTGGCTTCTATCGCAGTATCCCCGGTACCAGCATGCCGGGGATATTTTTATCCCTGCAGATTCTGGTCGGCTCGGACTGTGGATTCATACGCCACGCAAAATGTGTGGATTTTGTGATTGCGGTCATGATTGCGGACAAATGGTCATTTTCCTGTCCATTATCGTGACCGCAATTGTGTCCCTTGGGGAGGTGTCGATAGTGTGCGATCGTCTTATGTGATAGAGTTTGAAATGCTTCTTTTTTGAGTTGGCAGTAGGACTTAAGGCATCTTATGCAGTTGAGAAAAGTGCTGTAGGTAAATGTGAAAAATTTGTGATTGCGGTCATGATTGCGGACAAATGGTCGTTTTTCTGTCCGCAATCATGGTTGGAAGGAGGTTGCGCGATGGTTCATGGCATAGCTGGGATGCTTGAACAGGGCGAGGGGCTGTCCGTCGAGTTCAAGAGGTGCGGCGCCGTGCCAGAGAAGGACACATTCGAAACCGTGTGTTCATTCGCCAACCGCCAGGGAGGCCACATCCTTCTCGGCGTCAACGACGACGGCAGCATCGAGGGCGTGGACGAGAAGTCGGTGGTCGGCATCGAGCGGAACATCGTGAACGTGACCAGCAACCCAACCCTGTTCAACACCTCGCCGGGCTTGGAGATCACACACGCCACCGTCCAAGGCAGGTGCGTCATCGACGTATGGGTTCCCATGGGGCCGAGCGTCTACCGCTTTAAAGGCGTGGTCTATGACCGAGTGGCCGATGTGGACGTCAGGCTCAAGGGCGACGATCAGATCTCGGCCATGTACATACGTAAGCAGAACCTCTACACGGAACAGAGAATCTACCCGCATGTCGCAAAGGACGATCTCGACATGTCCGTCCTCGACCGTGCGAGAGGCCTGATGCGCGCATACAGGCCCGGCCATCCGTGGATCGGCCTTTCCGATGACGAGCTCCTCAGAGCTGCGAGACTCAAGACCAAGGACTTCCAGACCGGCGAGGAGGGCTTCAATCTGGCTTCCATAGTGCTTCTGGGTCGGGACGAGACCATAATGGGCGTGTGCCCCGTGTACCGTACCGACGCGATTCTGCGCAGGATCAACGCCGACCGTTACGACGATAGGCTTGTGGTTGCCACGAACCTGATCGATTCGTATCGACAGCTGCATGACTTCTGCATGAAGTGGCTGCCGGATTCTTTCGCGCTCGACGGCGACATACGTGTCGATGCGCGTGACGTCATCGTGCGTGAGCTCGTGGCGAACACCCTCATCCATCGCGAGTACTCGAGCCCGTTTCTCGCGCAGCTCGTGATTGAACGTGATGCCATCAGGACTAGGAACGCCAGCAGGTGCATATTCGCTGGCCGTATATCGCCCGACAACGTCTCGCCGACGCCCAAGAATCCCATCATCGCGAACTTCTTCATGCAGATCGGTCTCGCAGAGGAACTCGGCAGTGGAACGCGTAACCTTTTCAGATATTCGGAACTCTACACCGGGAAGGAGCCGGTTCTCAGCGATGGGGATTATTTCGAGGCGATTGTGCCGGTTCCGGATGTTGTTGCGGTTTCGTCTCCCAAACGAAACGAAGAACAGCAAGTAGACTCGACGCTCATTAAAGTTAAAAATGCCGTCCGCGACCTTCTGATTTCCAAGGGAGAAGTGACCGCCAAGGACGTTGCTGAAAACATCCATTTGAGTCCGAGAACTGTTCGCAGATATCTGCCGAGGCTTGTCGATGAGGGCGTTCTGAGTATGGAAAAAAGAGGTCGTACGATGGTCTATCATTTCGGGAAATGAAGAAATGTCGAATTCGCCGAATGATGGAAAAGCGAATAATTTGTGGTAATGATATGGGTTGTAAAACGAATCTCTCTGAGCGTCTGGACCATTAATGCCTCAACTCTGAATCATGCTGCAATGAATGCTTTAGGCAAGGCTTTGCAGGGTGCGCTTTGGCGGATGCATTGGTTAAAAGCACATGTATGTTCTGTGTTTTAAGAGTTTAAGGTTCTAAAGATTTAAGGGTTTACAGGTCTGCTGTTGTAAAGAAATGAAGATTTACGGTTTTATCCGTTTGCTGGAATAAGGACTTGTATGGAAGCTGCGCTGCGTCTCACCATTCAAAACGCAGCTCCCCGTCTCGCCATGTCCTCTGCCTTTTTGCCGACTGCTATCGTGTTTTCCCCCTCTCCGATAGCGGCGGGCTTATCGTGTTGTCGGCGCTGTAGCGCCTGTAGCCAGAATCGCCTCGCAGAATATCGTGATCGCCTGTTGCAGGGTATTCATCAGTTCCAGTTTCCGATCCGGCATCCTCCTTGCGAAAGGACCATCATTGGTGGCTTTCAAGGTTTTGGCGAGTCCGGCGTCATCTTCGATGAGCTGTTCCGCGATCTGGTTGACGACCTGCCGCTGGTGTTCTGGCACGGTACGGGCGTAATGTTCCATCACGACCTGCATGGTGCCGTCTCCGATCTCGTCCATGGTTTCACGCATCGTTCCTCCCGCCATCAGCATGAGCGTCGTGTGCGTGACTCGCAATGTGCGGAACGTGACCGGTTGGTCGAGTTTTAAACGTTCCCTCGCGGTCTTGAACTGGCCGGCGAGTGTGGTTTGCGCGATCACCTCGCCACGTTTCGCCTGGATGAGCATGGGGTTGTCGGTGTCCAGCGTGTCCAAGTGTTTTTGGAGAACGGGAATGAGCAGGTCCGGAATCGGGCATGTGCGCACTGAATGACGGCTTTTGGTTTTGCCTATTCGTGATTCTCCCCGGTCCTCGGTTCCGCGGTTCACGCTGCCGTTGACGCTGAGCGTTTTGTTTTTCAAGTCGATGTCCTCGCGACGCAGGGCACACAATTCCCCTGTCCTCATGCCCCAGCCATCGCTGCCAGCAGCACGCTGATGCGCGTGTATTCGGGCATTTCCTTGTACAGGCGATGTATCGTGTCCGCGTCCAATGGGCGGATTTTGCACGATTGCGTTTCCGGATCTGGCGGTATTGGCATGACGAACGGATTCGTTTCGATGATTGGCGGATCCCCGTCGATGACTGGGTTGCTCGCGTCCGTGAGAATCGCCTTGAGCCGTTCGCATTCGCGCTTGAACGCCCAAGGGCCTTCGGGATGGTCTCCTTCGTACCAGTCACGGATCATGCTGGGTGTGATGGACGCCAGACGCTTCTCTCCGAACGCATCGCGCAGATGCTTCACGTCAGCCTGCAGATTGCGTTTGGATCCGCCGGTGAGTTCGCCACCATCAGGCCTTCGATGGTGTTTGACGTAGTGGTCGGCGTACTCGTTGAACGTAAGCTCCAATGCTTTGCGTTGGCTTTCTCTTGTTTGTGGCGGGTTCCATTCCATGACTCCACGCCTGTCGAGGTCTATGAGCAGCTTCTCTTCCTCGAGCCATTTTTCGGCACTCACTCGACCGTCTGGACCGAACGCTTTTTGGCAGCGTATTCCTTTGTATGCATATCTGGCTATCCATGTTTGTATGGTGCCGTCATCGCGTTTCCTTGTGAGAACGGTCCCGAATTGTCGTCGTTCCATTGATCAATTCTCCCTTTTTTGTTTTCGAACAGCCCGCCGGTAACACCGAGGATGTGCGAACTTCTCCCAGATGCTGTAAGACTGCGACGGCCCCGGCATTGTTGCTGGATTGGCATGGTCTTCGACGTGCGCCTCTTGTCTGCGATGTCTTTCGTTTATTCTTATAAGTGAGGTTTTTTTTCGCTTCGCTGTCCAAGCGACACGGAACCGAAAGTTTCAATAAAGGAAGACATCTGTCGCAGGCTTCTGCCGGTTGTCCGGCGTGAGACAGAAAGCTAATGATCCGAGAGTCGATCGAAGCGCTCTGGTAGCGATTCCACGCCAATGGCGTGGATGTGTCCCGCCGTGGATTTAGGTCTCTCTTACTTACGAGGATGCCCAGACACATCCACTTTTTTGGCGCCGGATGTGCGGCAGTTCCGACGGATGCTTGACATTCGGGGGAGGTTCCATCGCGGGAACGCGTGGTTTGTTTGGCTCAATTAAGCAGCTTTCGGGAGTTCGGAGCCTGTCAAGGCCACTGTGCATAGATTCACTCCGAACTATGGCATCGTCGCTACGGTGACATTCACCGATAATCCTGAAGTATTCCATATTGAATTTCTGCAAGGCATTCAGTGGCTCCCTCCGGTTTTACTTCAATCAATCACAATGCCAAAATGCCCTACTGCGGAGGATTCTTTCAAGGAGGATTTGAATAGGCAGATTGAGAGTTGGCATGACGATTGGATTACTGCAGGCGAACCGTGGGGCTAATCCGGCCAAACGCAAATGCTGTATGTCTGGGTCGCCGATACGGTGAGTCGGCAGCCAGAACAATATATGGTTTATATATTGCGTGAAAATATGTAGGTTTTGTGATTGCGGTTACGATTGCGGGCGGGTAGTCGTTTCCCTGTCCGCAATCGTAACCGCAATCGTCGTATCGATATGTCGGAGTGTTACTCGGACTTGCAGTCAGCGTCCTCAACAGCAGCGTCCTCCGCCAGCTGTTGCATGAGCTGTTCGTCGCGCTCGCGGATAATGCGTTGTCCGTCTTCGCCTTGCCATTCGTAGAAACCACGGCCGGTTTTTGTGCCAAGGTTCCCATCCTGCACTTTCCAAGCCAGCAGAGGGCTCGGTTCGGTGCCGTTATCCATGTCTTTGAACAGGTAGGTGCTGATGTTGTAGAACGTGTCCAGTCCGCCCAAATCGGCGCTGGCCACGGGGCCGACGAGATTCCAGCGTCGTCCCAAACTGTAACGAACCACAGTGTCGACGGTTTCCGCGTCGGCGATGCCTTCATTGATGATGTTGAACGCCTCGCGCAACAGCGCCAGTTGCATACGGTTGCCCACGAATCCCAAAGATTCCTTTTTGATTTTCGCAGGCTTTTTGCCGATGCTTGCCATCAAATCGAAGGTCGTATCAACCACTTCCGGCGCAGTGTCTTTGCCGGGCACCACTTCGACTAGCGGCATCAGATGCGCAGGATTCCAGAAATGAGCCACCACAAAGCGTTCCGGGTGCTTCAGCACAGATTGGATTGCGGTTGGGCCCAATCCGGAAGTGTTTGTCGCAAAGATCGTATCGACCGGCGCGTACTGCTCAATCTGCTGCCATACGGATTGCTTGACATCAAGCTTTTCAACAATGGATTCGATAATGAAATCCGCGTCGGAGACACCATTTTCATAGTCGGTGTATGTCGAAATGCGGGAGAGCACATCGTCAACGGTATCTTCGGCGCGCAGCAACCCGGCTTGGGCGAATTCCTCGGCATCGGCGCGGATATGTTCCATGCCACGCTTAAGAAGCTCTTCGCTGCAGTCCACCAATTTCACCGGGTATCCGGCGACCGCAAATTGCAACGCTGTGGCATGCCCCATGGTGCCTGAGCCGATATTGGCGACCGTTCGTATGGATTCCAAGGTTTTTGGTTCTATGGTTTGTACCGTGGCATCTGTCATCGCAACCTCGCAATCCTCGTATGGCGCTTCCATGCTTCCACTACGAGCGAGCCTAGTCGCCAATCTGGGAATTATATGAAAGCGCCATGTTCGGTGTCGATGCCTTGCGGTCGGCGTGCTTTACTGACAGTGCTTTACTGACAGTGCTTTACTGACGGTGCCTTACTGACGGTGCCTTACCGACAGTGTCTGCTGCAGCGTATGCGAATCGTGTGGAGGCACGACGACTGCGCAATCGCGATTGTTGACCGCTTCCGCGCACACGAAGCCACGCCATTCGCCGTCGCTCAAATCTCCGATGGCATTGCCGGCTTGCTCTCCCGGATTCCATACCACGGTCTGTGCTGCGCCCTGCTTGGAGACAATGATGGTGCGCTGTAACACGGGGTCGCGCAGCTCAAGCGTATCCGTCGAATAGTAGATGCGGTCAACCATGCCTTGGAAGGTCGCAGGTTCATCACCTTGGCTGCAACGCGGATCGCCATCCAATACGGTATCGAGATAGTCCGCGCCCTCAAGCCCGCACACCTGTGACTGTTCGGCGTCGCCAACCTGCAGATACGTATGCAGTGCCTCTTCGTAAGACAATGGCTCGTCGCCATCGTTATATACGGTAAGCGACATCGTCAACTCACAGCCGACTTCAATGGTGTAAACGGCATGAAATTGAGGATTCGGTCCAGAAACAAACTGGGAAAGTATATCTGCGTTGATCTCGCTGGAATCCAATGTATAGCGCAACAAGGCATCGGAAGAACCTTCCTTGTCATAATGCCAGAAGCTATTGCGGGCAAAACCATGCTTGGGCTTCTTCGAAGCCACATGCCCGCCTTCGAAACCGGAATTGAACCAAGGGAAAATAATCGGAACACCGCCGCGGATGGCAGTTCCTTCCTTAAGATGAATCGCCTTTGGCCGCCAAACCACAGTCTGTTCGCCGGCAGGTGCCCAGGAAAGCACATGCGCACCGTAATCGCTGACTGATGCCGTTGCGTCTTCGTTGACAATATCTCTGATAGTGAAAGTGCTACTCATACGACCAGTATAAACAAGACAACGTTGAAGCGGGATTGTGGAAAGAAAGACTTTGCAGGATTGCGGAATTTCTTGGATTTTTCGGCTTTGCACGTGAAGGAAAAAGAGGATTGCGGCAACACGCGCTTGTAGGCTTCTGCTAGTATCATCCATGAAAGTACAAGGAAGATAGCCGGTTCGTTCCAACTTGCGTGATGGAGGGTGAATCAAGGCTGTGAAAAGCTGAAGATTTCCAGAATCCGAACGATTGCAAGTAACGGCATCGAATCAGTCCAGGACCAGGTTGGGGTTTGTGAGACCGGCTTTGGGTGTGACAGTGGAAAGAGACCGACATGTCTGCAGAAAAGACCACGGAACCGGACGAAGTGCTCACCGACGATGAACTTCAGGCTGCCGCAGCGCCTGAGCAGTCCATCGAGGAAGATGACAAACCTCGCAAGCGTACCGTCGTCGTGGCCGAAGACGAATCCGTGAACCGTATGGATTTGGTTGCCATGCTGGAAGATAGTGGCTACGAGGTTGTGGGCGAAGCCGCTAACGGTGAGGAAGCAGTCGAATTGACCCGCAAGTTCCGTCCAAGCGTGGTATGCATGGACGTCAAGATGCCTCGTATGGATGGCATCGAAGCGGCGGGCATCATCTGTGATGAGAATATCGCTCCGGTCGTTATGCTTACGGCATTCTCCCAGTCCGATCTGGTCAAGAAGGCCACGGGTGCAGGTGCCATGGCATACGTCACCAAGCCGTATGAGGAATCCAAGCTGCTTCCGGCTCTGGAAGTGGCCATGGGCCGTTTCGCCGAAATCAACGATCTGCTCGACAATGTGGAGCGCAGCGAATCCAAGCTGCACGAAACCGAAGAGCAGCTGAAGAAGGCGGAAGAGCAGCTGAAGAAGGCTGAGGAAACCCTCGAGGAACGTAAGCTTGTCGACCGTGCCAAGGGCCTGCTGATGGATAAGGCTGACTTCTCCGAGCAGGGCGCGTTCCGTTGGATTCAGAAGACCTCCATGGACCAGCGCATCCCGAAGAAGCGTCTGGCTATGGCCATCATCGCCAAGTACGGTGATCAGAAGTCGGAAGCAGAGGATGAGCGCTAACACAGCAACTGTGGAAGGCACTACGCGCGGGACGCTATTGGTCGTTGACGGCCATTCCTTGGCGTTCCGCGCTTTTTTTGCCTTGCCCGTAGAGAATTTCAGTACATCCGCAGGTCAGGCGACCAACGCCGTCTGGGGCTTCGCCACCATGCTGTCGCAGGTGATCGACGCGGAACATCCGGATCATCTTGCCGTCGCTTTCGATGTCAAAGGCGGTACCTTCCGCAATACGATGCTGCCGCAGTACAAAGGCACGCGAGATGCGGCTCCGGAAGATCTATTGACCCAGCTGCCGTTGATTCAACGGATGCTGACGGCCCTTGGCGTCACGTTCATCGAAAAACCTGGATACGAGGGCGATGATGTGATCGGCACGTTGGCGAGCATGGGAGACAAAGCAGGCTATCGCACGCTGGTGCTATCCGGCGATCGTGACGCGTTCCAGCTCATCAACGACAACATCACCGTGTTGTATCCGGGGCATCATTTCAAAGATTTGAAGCACATGACTCCCGACGCGGTGGTGGAGAAATACCACGTCACGCCGGAGCAATATCCGGATCTTGCCGCGCTTCGTGGCGAAACCGCCGACAACATCCCCGGCGTTCCCGGCGTGGGCGATGGATTCGCGGCCAAATGGATCAACCTGTATGGCGGACTTGACCAGATTATCGAGCATGCCGACGAAATCGGCGGCAAAAAAGGCGAGGCGTTGCGGGCCAATATCGATCAGGTCAAACTGAATCGTTCCGTGAATGCCTTGGTGCGTGACCTTGACCTTGGCGTGTCCATCGAGGATTTGACTTTCGGTCAGGTGGACGCCAACCAGCTCAACCAACTGTTCACCAGACTTGAATTCGGCATACGCACCAAAAACCGTGTGCTGAGAACATTCAATGCGGGGAAGCCCACCAACGATCCCGTGCAGCAAGACGAGTCCGGCAAGCTCGAAATACCTCAGTATGAAACGGTTGACTCGCCGGAAGCATTGGAAGCATGGGTACGAGACAATCTGCCGATGCCGAACGGGCATCTGCATGACGAACGTGAAATCGCGCCGAAGACGACTCCCTCCGGCTTCGCCATTGATCATACGAAGCAGTGTGCGCAGTCCGTGGCGCATTCGTGGGTGTTGCAGGTGGAAGGCGAAAGCAAGCCGGGGAACGCGGCCTATGCGTCGCTGATGATCGCTGCACATGATAAAGCGATTCGTACCAATCGTGTTGACCGTGACATGGCGTCCCAGCTGCAAACGGTACTTGACGAACATCACCAATCCATGGTGGTGCATGGGTATAAGGAACAGTCCCACCTGCTGGAAAGCGTCGGTGTGGCGTTGCCGAAGCCGCTGTTCGACACCAAGCTTGCCGGGTATCTGGTCCATCCCGATTTCCATGCCGACACGCTGGAACAGGCGGCGGCGCATTTCCTTGACCTGCATATCGAGGAACAGTCCGAGGGCGCGACGCAAGGCACGCTTGATTTCGACGAGCCGGACGATAGTGCGCAGCGGAACGACAACCAGCTTCCGCGCCATACTGCGATTGTTGGTTTGCTGGCGCGTAAACTGGCGGATTCATTGGATCAGCGTGAGCAGTTCTCATTGCTTGAATCTGTGGAGATTCCAGTATCCCGTGTGCTGTATGGCATGGAGCATGCCGGTGCGCAAGTCGATATGAACAGGCTGATGAGCATGCGCGAACAGCTTGCCGCCGACGCGAATTACGCGCAGGAAACGGCATGGCAGTATGCGGGCGAGCGCGTGAATCTGCAAAGTCCTAAGCAGTTGCAGAAGATTCTGTTTGAGGATATGGGCTTGAAGCCTACGAAGAAGACTAAGACTGGTTCGTATACTACGAATGCGGCTGCTTTGCAGGTGTTGCGTGATCGTTCGTATGGTAATGATAGGGCTTGTCAGTTTCTTGATGCGTTGTTGTTGCATCGTGAGAAGAATAAGCTTAAGCAGATTGTGCAGACGTTGATTGATGCGACGAACAGGTCTGATGGTCGCATTCATACGACGTTTGAGCAGACTGTGGCTGCGACTGGTCGGTTGAGTTCGGTTGATCCGAATTTGCAGAATATTCCGAATCGTGATCCTGCTGGTCGTGAGATTCGTTCGGCTTTTGTGCCCGGTGAGGGTTTTGAGTCGTTGTTGAGTTCGGATTATTCTCAGGTTGAGTTGCGTATTATGGCTGATCTTTCTGGTGATGAGGCGTTGATTGAGGCGTTCCGTTCCGGTAGGGATTTTCATAAGTATGTGGCGAGTTTGGTGTATGGCGTTCCTGTGGATGAGATTACGTCTGATCAGCGCAGTCATGTTAAGGCGATGAGCTATGGCTTGGCATATGGGCTGAGCACGTATGGGCTTTCGCAGCAGCTTGGCATTAAGCCGGGTGAGGCCGAGTCATTGAAGCGGCAGTATTTTGCGACGTTCGGCAAGGTCCATGAGTATTTGGAGTCGTTGGTTTCTTCGGCTCGTGAAAAGGGATATACGGAGACGATTTATGGTCGTCGTAGGTATTTTCCGGGCTTGAAGTCGCCGAATCGTGCGGTACGTGATGCTGCGGAGCGTGCCGCATTGAATGCGCCTATTCAGGGTTCTGCTGCGGATATTATGAAGATCGCTATGATTCGTGCTGATGATGCGTTGCATGAGGCTGGTCTTGCCAGTCGGATTATTTTGCAGATTCATGATGAACTTGTGGTGGAGGTTGCGCCGGATGAGGCGGAGCGTGTCACTGCGTTGGTGAAGGATGCCATGGAGCATGCGGTCGATATGGCGGTTCCGTTGGATGTTTCCACGGGTATTGGTTCGGATTGGCAGCTTGCCGCGCACTGATACGGTACTGGGTTTCGTGTGTGTTGCGGATGTGCGTGGTCGAGCAATGGCATAAGGAGGAATGATGGCAACGCTGAAGCAGGTTGTGGATGTGCTGGAAACGTTGTATCCGCTTCGCTATGCGGAGCAGTGGGATGAGCCTGGTCTTATCGTGGGTGATTTGCGTCAGCCTGTGCGCGGTATCGCTTTTGCGGCTGATCCCTCTATGGCGGTGGTTGATCAGGCGATTGCCGGTGGTATTGATTTGCTGGTTTGCCATCATCCGTTGTTCTTCCGTTCCGTTCATGCGGTGTCGGGATTGGGTTTCCGTGGTGAGATTGTGCGTAAGCTCAATCTTGCCGGATGCGCGTTGTGGGTGGGGCATACGAATGCCGATGCGGCGTATCGTGGCGTCGGCATGGCTGCGGCTGACATGTTCGGTTTGGTGGATCAGCGTCCGCTGGTGCCCATCGATGATCCGGATGCCGAGCATCCGGTCGGTTTGGGGCGTGTGGGGCGTCTTGCCGAACCTGTGGCGTTGCGTGATTTCGCCAGTCGAGTAGCTGGCGCGCTGCCGTACACCGAGCTTGGCGTGCAGGTTTGCGGCGATCTGGACGTTCCGGTCAGCACGGTGGCGGTGCTTCCGGGTTCCGGTGATTCCTTGTTCGATGAGGTGCGTGCGGCCGGTGCCGACGTGTATGTGACCAGTGATCTGCGGCATCATCCGGTGACGGACGCCATAGAGCAGGCCCGCTATGAGGCTTCCATGCGTGCTTCCGGCGTTGCCATGGGCCATGGTGACGGGCGTGTGCGTCCGGCGTTCGTCAACACTCCGCACAGCGCTATCGAATCCATGTGGTTCCAGTATGCGATGGAAGACGTTCCCCATGCGGTTGCGGAAGCGACCGGCGACATTCCTGCCGTGCGTTGGATTTCCATGAATACCGATCCATGGAATATGGTATTTCCTTCGAGCGGGCAGGAACGGTGACGCGTCATGTGTGACGAGGCGGTAGACGGAACCCAGGTGGACGTATTGCTGGATGAATCCAGCGATGGCGTGGACATGTCCGGTATGGTCACGGTGCTTGACAGCAGGCACGTGTATCAGGGTGCGATTTTCGGCGTCGACGACCTGCGGATCGCATTGCCGATGCGTGACGGAGGGCAAACGGTGATTCGCCGTCAGGTGATGCGTCACGCGCCTTGCGTGGTCATGCTGGTGCATGATTGCGCGAATGACCTGTATCTGATCGAACGGGAATACCGTATCGGCTGCGACGCCTTCGCCTACGGTCTGCCGGCTGGACTCATCGACGGGGGAGAGGACGTGGAGGAGGCCGCGCTGCGGGAGCTTCGTGAGGAAACCGGTGTGGAGCCCGCCGGGCGTGACGGTGTCGAATTCGACCATGTGGGGCAGTTTTACTCGTCCGAAGGCATGACCGACGAGCTTGCCAACATCATGGTGCTTCACCTGCATGCATGGCATCCCGTCGAACGTCATTTCGACGGCGATGAGCACGTCGAATCGGCGTGGGTCTCCTGGCAGCGGCTGCGCGGCACCCGTATTACGGCCTCCAATTCCATGATCGCTATTCTTCACGAGCAAATTCGACGAAACCGGCAAAATACGGGCAAGAGTTCTTTCGAATCGTAAAAATAATCGCCGAACAACACGAAATTGCGATTTGGGGGCTGAAACGTGAGATACTTGAATCATGCAAATCAGACCCGGATCGATGTATCCACTCGGCGCAAGCTATGACGGCGCCGGCGTGAATTTTGCCCTCTTTTCCCAAGTGGCACAAAAAGTCGAGCTTTGCCTTTTCGATGAGGAAGACAACGAAACTCGAATCGAAATGACCGAGCAGAACTCTTATGTCTGGCACAACTATCTGCCCGGAATCCAACCGGGGCAACGTTACGGCTATCGCGTGTACGGTCCATACGACCCGACGCAAGGCCTGCGCTGCAACCCGAACAAACTGCTGCTTGACCCCTACGCTAAAGCCATCGAAGGCAACATCGACGGCGATGAGAGCCTCTACTCGTACTGGTTCAGAAGCCCCGATGACGTTACCAGCATGAACACGCTCGACTCGGCCGCCCATACCATGAAAGCGGCCGTGGTGAACCCCTATTTCGACTGGGGCAACGACCAGCATCCGAACATCTCATATCACGATTCCGTGATTTACGAAGCCCACGTACGCGGCATGACCAACCTCAACATGGACGTGCCGCCGGACATTCGCGGAACCTATGCGGGTCTGGCGTACCCCTCGGTAATCGAATACCTGAAGAAGCTGGGCGTCACGGCCATCGAGCTCATGCCCATCCACCAGTTCGTCAACGACAGCTTCCTTCAGGAAAAAGGCCTGAGCAACTACTGGGGATACAACACCATCGGCTTCTTCGCCCCGCACAACGCGTATTCCAGCTCCGGACAGCGCGGCGAACAGGTCAACGAATTCAAATCCATGGTCAAGGCATACCATCATGCCGGCATGGAAGTCATCCTCGACGTGGTGTACAACCACACCGCCGAAGGCAACAACCGTGGACCGACCCTCAGCTTCAAGGGCATCGACAACGGCGCCTACTACCGTCTGGTCGACAACGACCGCAGACACTACTTCGACACCACAGGCACCGGCAACTCGCTGCTGATGCGCTCGCCGCACGCCCTGCAGCTCATCACCGACAGCCTGCGCTACTGGGTCACCGAAATGCACGTCGACGGATTCCGATTCGATCTTGCCGCCACATTGGCCCGTCAGTTCCAGGAAGTCGACAAACTGTCGGCCTTCTTCGACATCGTCGAACAGGATCCGGTGATCTCCCGCGTCAAGCTGATCGCGGAACCATGGGATCTCGGCTCTGGCGGCTATCAGGTGGGCGGCTTCCCGTCCAGCTGGTCCGAATGGAACGGCCGCTACCGCGATTGCGTGCGCGACTTCTGGCGCTCGCAGCCGTCCACGTTGCCGGAATTCGCCAGCCGATTCATGGGCAGTTCCGACCTGTATCAGGTCAATGGCCGCCGACCGGTCGCATCCGTGAACTTCATCACCGCGCACGACGGCTTCACCATGAACGATCTGGTGAGCTACAACGAGAAGCATAATGAGGCCAACGGCGAAGGCAATCGCGACGGCGAAAGCAACAACCGTTCTTGGAACTGCGGTGTCGAAGGTCCTACGACCATCAAGGATGTTAACGAGCTTCGTCAACAGCAGATGCGCAACATGTTCGCCACGTTGCTGCTCAGCCAAGGCATTCCGATGATCTGCGGCGGCGACGAAGTGGCGCGCACCCAGCAGGGCAATAACAACGCCTACTGCCAGGACAATGCGATCTCCTGGACGAACTGGGATCTGGACGAGGATCAGAAGGACCTGCTCGAATTCGTATCGAAGCTGATCCATTTGAGGCTTGAGCATCCTGTGCTGCATCGCCGCCGCTTCTTCTCCGGTCGCGAGCAGGGAGACGACAGCACTGCGATTCCGCAGGTCGAATGGATGGATCATACCGGCTCCATTATGGATATGGACGACTGGTCAAACACACACGCCTTCACTGTGATGATCTATCTGAACGGTTCCGATATTCCGGAAACCGACTGGTACGGCAATCAGATGGTCGACAATGATTTCATTCTGATTTTCAACGCGCATTACGAGCCGATCATGTTCACCCTGCCCGATGAGCAATATGGCAAGAAATGGCGCTTAATTATCGACACGCATAATCCAAAGGGGCCAGAACTCAATTATGAGGCCGGTTTTGCGATTACTGCGCAATCAAGAAGCTTCCTGCTGTTGATGAGCGACAAGAAGCCGTCCAACAAGCACTACAACTTCTGACGGCGCACTCGCGTTATGCCGTCAGAATCCAGTGGGGTGGAGTCGTCGCCAATGCGATGGCTCCACCCCACTGGTATGTATATGTTGAAATCCGGCGGTTGCCGGTCAGCCTTGCATCAGACTTGTGCGGCGAGCCTCGAAACTGTGTCGGGAACAGTTTCGCTGACTTCCGCAAGATCCTCGACGGAGCGTGGTCTCTCAGATTGCGCCAGTATCAGCTGCGTCTGCACGCGATCCGCTTCGATGGCGGCGATTTGACGCGAGAAAATGATGAACCAGCCAAGGAACATCATGCCGGCCAACGCCTCCACATTCGTCAGCGTGTTATGCCCGCTCAGCCATTGGAATCCGGCATAAGCCCCAATCGCAATCGCAAGATCGGAAACCACGTATACGACCTTTGAGAGTTGCGGGGCAAGCCAAGGCAGGGCAATCATCAGCACGCTCATCAAACATGGTAGGCCGCGGGCGAACACGTTGTGCAAAATCGGATGCGGCGTGTAACGGAACATGCCGATACCTACGAAAGCGATGCCGGCCAACGTCAACATGATTGACAGCAGCAGAATCCTCGTACGAAAATGCTTCGGCGTCTCATTGATGGCATTGGAATCCAGATACTGCAATTGCAGACGATACGTGGTGATGAGCTCGGAAACGGCGAAATAGCTGATGATCACAATGCAGATGCCCGCGAGCGTCAGCGTCGAATTGAACATACGCGCGGCGAACGTCGTACGGTCGCCCAATTGAGAGAAATTATTGTTGTACCAGTACGGATCGTCGGACGTCAATCCTGCGATACTCACGCCAGACACCACGAAAAACGGCAGTAGGGAAGCGATCGTTTTGGCATTCATAAGTTCCGCCTGCACGAAAGTGATATAGCCTACAACGCCTGCGATGGCCGCGCATAGGATCGGCAGATAGCCTTTCAGCGTGCGGATGCCCATCATGTTGTTGACGATGGACAACATCATGAACGATGTGACGAAAATGGTCGAAGCATACACCATGGAAAGCGCGAGGATCTCGAAAATACGACGGACCGGAATAGCCCAACCATGTTTGAGTGTCAGCGAACGTGATTTTCGTGCGTAACCCAAACTGAATGAAACGACTCCGCATCCTGCCACGATTCCCGCGCAGACGGTGAACAGACGCTGCGTGACACGCCAGATGGCCGGGGCGAACTGCATGTATGCGTTCATGACGAACCAGGCGATAACGGCGCATGTCACAAAGGAGATGATGCCTGACGATTCGGCCTGCTGGTGACGTCCCATGCCACTCTCCCTTCCGAAATGCTATTGTAAGCCTGTCGTTGTCCAACCATACGCTATAATAGAAACTCGTGTTCACTTGATGCGATTCCGTGAGGCGGATTCGCGGGGTGTGAACGTGAACGGGCTGTAGCGCAGTTTGGTAGCGCGTCTGCTTTGGGAGCAGAATGTCGCAGGTTCAAATCCTGTCAGCCCGACCAAAACCGTTGGAAACAAAGGCGTTTCAGACGGTTTGAAAAACCTTTTCCGGTTTCGGTACAAAACGGTATAAACATGGCAACGCAGAAAAACCTCGTGACCTTTTGCGATGTTCACATGGTTTCGTCCGTCTGGGTTTTCAAACGGAAATGGTATGGATGGTATTTGATTGTCGAGTTCGAGCAAGATACGGGTGCTGTATGGCGAGATTGAAGCGTTGTTTTCCTCGGGTTTTGGATACGATAAGCCCTATGAACGCATCTCAAGAGAATCTTTGGCCGGCGCCGTTTGCCAGCAAGTCGCTTGACGCCACCGTTGTGGTGCCGGGCAGCAAATCCCTGTCGAACCGTTATCTCATTCTTGCGGCTCTCGGGCATCGTCCTGTGCGATTGGTCGGTCTGTTGCGCTCGCGCGATACCGAGCTGATGATGGACGCGCTGCGTTCGTTGGGAGTGCGCTGCGAAATCGATGAGCAGGTCGACACCACGGTTACGGTGGTGCCGCCGTCCGGCGGCCGGTTCCACGGTGGTACGAAGGTGTTCTGCGGTCTTGCGGGAACGGTGATGCGCTTTGTGCCCGGTCTTGCCATGTTCGCGGACGGTCCTGTGGATTTCGACGGTGACGAGCAGGCGTACGCGCGTCCGATGAAGCCGGTGTTGGACGGTCTTGAACAGTTGGGGGCATGCATCGAATACCACGGCGAGGAAGGGCGCCTGCCATTTACAATCATTCCACCTCAAACGGTGAGCCAGTGCGCCGAGCCGAGCGTAGTCAGCATTGATTCTTCGGGATCCTCGCAGTTTATTTCGGGACTATTGCTCGTCGGCTCTCGAGTGCCAGGCGGTTTGGAACTGCATCACACGGGGGAGAAGACACCGAGTTTACCGCATATTCGCATGACCGTGGCCGATCTGCAAGGTTCCGGCGTGCGCGCCAACGCCGACGAACACGCCCGCGTGTGGACCGTGCAGCCGGGAGCCGTGCAGTTGCCCGAAACGGTGACGGTAGAACCTGACCTGTCGAATGCCGCCCCGTTCCTTGGCGCAGCGCTCATCGCCGGAGGAGCCGTGCGCGTGCCCCATTGGCCGGAATCCACCACGCAACCCGGAGGCCTGCTTCCGGGATATTTGGAACGTATGGGAGCCGAAATCAGCTTTCCGGTGATTGACGGCGTCCGGTACTGCGAAGTGACCGGCGACGGTCGTGTCAGCGGCCTAGGTGATTTCGACCTGACGGCGGCAGGTGAGATCGCGCCATCATTGGCCGCAATCCTGGTCTTCGCCGATGCTCCTACGCGCATGCTGGGCATCGGTCATCTGCGTGGCCATGAGACCAACCGTTTGGAAGCATTGGTCAACGAGATCACCAGAGTCGGGGGTGATGCCCGTGAGCTTCCCGACGGGCTGGAGATCACGCCGGTGCCGGCAGCGAATCTCAGGCCGGCTGAAATGGAAACCTATGCGGACCATCGCATGGCGACGTTCGCTGCGATGCTGGGGCTGAAAATCAACGGCATTCTAATCAAGAACATCGCAACCACTGCGAAAACGCTTCCTGATTTCGCAAACATGTGGACCAGCATGCTGGCCTAGCAATGATTGTCCAGGATAATCCGCAAATAATATTGAAAACGGTATGAAAATGTCCTTCCTCCGCAAAAACGGAGGAAGGACATTCTACGTTTGCACAGGATCGTAATCATTCTGCGGATGCCGCTATGTCAAGCCACGATGGTTCTTAGCTTTCCTGACACGGCTTGGCCTTGTCCGGCCCCAACATGGCAAAGGTAGTGGCGCTCGCAAACGTCATAATGCCTACGAAAAACACGGAACCAATGGAAACCTGACACCGTACGTAAAGAGGTAAGCAGCGACGAGGCGTCCGACACCTTGAGAGGTGTTATCTGGCTCGAGCCTAGAAGGCGGAAAGCATGATGAAGCCCCCGGAAGTTTCGCACTTTCGGGGGCTTCATCATATTGATTGCGATTTTGCGTTCAGTAACGAATCAGCTTGGAATCACTCCCACTCACTTGTTCGAACTGGGAGAGGCATTTTGCCCCCCCCCCCCTGAGCAAAAATTTTTCAACTTTTTTTGAAAATAAAAAAGCCGCCTGTTTTAAATTTGAGGTCAACAGATGGCGGGTAGAAATTTTCATATTTATGATGTATAATATGTGATATTAAAGATTGATAAATCAGAATTTGTAGGTGCGATTGATGAAAATTATTGAAGTTAAAGAAAA
>UMHA01075781.1_pt1 | contig 119903 bp, 129 predicted proteins | sample 1965401 | NCBI WGS metagenome assembly UMHA01 (sample SAMEA4836085, study PRJEB28245) | human gut metagenome | biome: gut microbiome; material: fecal sample | place: Denmark | collected 2008 | reverse complement strand
CAAGTTCAAACTAAATAGTTCGAACAGATTCGTCAATGGAGCAATGGCATGGGTCATTTGCGAAAAATAGAAACAAGTAATTGATTAAATCAATCTATTGATAGTATAGCACATATTATATATTTTAATATAAATATTTATACTAATTTAAATATATTTATATTCTTATTATATTAATTCTTTATATTATATTATTATATTAAGTGTGACAAAATCATCACCCCTAGATGGACATTTTCATCACACCCTGATGGACAAAATCATCACACTGTGACAATTAATTCATTTATATCCTTAATAACATTTATATTTCCAGATATAATGACTTCGTTATAATCTACACCATTCATAATCAAATCCTTTCTGTATAAATATTTATATTAATTTAAATTATTATTTATATTCTTGTTATATTAATTCTTTATATTATATTATTATATTATGTTAGACAAATTTTCCATCGTGGATGGAAATATCTTCTAACCTAGATGGAAATATTTTCTACCCTAGACAAAAAATATAAATCTTATTCAAAATAAAAAGACTAGTTATATTTCAAACTAATCTCATCAATAAATTGTAATTTTATTTTTTTATCAATATATCAGGATATTCTTTAGCCACTTTTTCTGCTGAAATATATTTATTTTCTAAAGCATATTTAAGAGTCATGATTTGATTATTTAACATAAATTTAATTGCTATTTCGTTAGTATCATCACTCTTTAAATAATAACTATTTTTATCATCTTTGTAGATTAATTGTTCTTTTTGATTATCATTATCTCTATAATCAAAAATGCCATAAAATATATATTCTGTTTCTTCTTCAATGATTTTCTTTAAATCTATACCATTGGAAATTGAGTAATAACAACCATTTATACTTTTAGGAATTAGTCTATTACCATCATGCCAAACGTAAATTGTATCAATCAATTTATTAGCATTATCATACATTTCAAACTCAAAGGCATAATTATCTGCCAAGCAAGCCTCACCATATTGTTTACTACTTTTAATAGCATTTAAGATTTCAGTTAATTTGTTTTTATCACTTATTGTTCCTAATTCTTTTTGACTAGATTTTATAACTATTTTTGTAGTATTGCTTATTTTATTTAATGTTTCATTTGGAATAGATTTGGCATCTTTGTCATCATTTTTAACTATACATTGATTAACAATATCTTTAAAATCAACATCATTGTCTTGATTGTGAATATAAATAGTAGGAGTTAAAGGACTCTCATACGTTTGATATACAGAAAATTTGTTATAGAAATATTTATCAAAATCTTTCATCACACTAGATTCATAAGTCCCATTTTTGGGAAAAACCATGACATAAATATTATTTGGATGATTACTTGCATATACTCCTTTATAATAGGCAATTTTTTCTTTATCATTACTTTTTATTTCACTTAATGGGATTTCTATTAAATCATCTGTTTCAGTTACAAGATAACCTCCTAATTGGCTTTCTAAACATTGCACTAATTCCTTATCATAATCCTCTGTTGTTTTCTTATCAGATTCTTGGCCTTTTTTACCACAACCTACAACTCCCAAAACCATAACCCCACACATTAAGATAGTAAATATTGACTTTTTCATAATCAATCCTCCATTTCTACAAATTACTATTTATCTGTCACTTCTATATATAATTATACCATAATTTCAACATATTTTGAAACTAAATTTAAACATCCAAGATTCATCCAACATATCTAGTATATTTCCAACAGTTGGAAGTAAAATAAAACTTCGCAAACCCTTTAATTAATTGATTTAAATAAAAAGTATGGTAGAATTCTTCCATATTTTTAACCTAATTTTGCAAGTGCAAAATAAGAAATGATAGCACTATAATTCCTATGTTTATATAGTATAAATTAGGGCAGTGCTATCATTCTCTTTATCCTGCTTATTATTTACTTACTTATTTTTCATTAATTATCTCTTTAATAGTAGGTCTAAATACTAATCCAAATGTTATGTCTTTTCCTTTAAATAAATTAATATCTATTATTGGTATCACTTTCAACAATTCATAATTATCTGGTATTGCAGAATCAAATACTGTCATACCATTTTCAGTTCTATCTCCTTTATCTTCACGATATTCAATTTCAAAATATTCTCTTAAATAACCTAAATATTTATTTACTTGTTTTCTTTTCATTGGAGAAGATACTAAAACCATTTCTTGTTTATGATTAACTTCAAATGGTAATTTATAATCATAAGCACCAACTTGTGTTAATTTGACTGCTTTATCAATAAAACTACTTCTAAAGTTTATTTGCTTAATATCTAAACTACCTGTATCAGTTTTATCAATCACAATATTATCTATATATTTTGATATAAATTGTTGCTTTTCTTCTTTTGATTTTATATCCCATTCAAATTTATAAAACTCTTTTTCTTTATAACCATTATCAATAGATATTTTTTCTATATCTCTACGAGCCATAACTTTTTCTATTGTAAAAGTATGAGTATCTAATTCATTTAACTCTTGTTTTTTATTATTTAATATTTCTAATTTTTCATTTATCTTTTTTAGATCCTCTTCAAAATCTTTGAGTTCTACAATACCAGTTAGGTATGCTTTTTTAATTCTTTCTTTTTGCTTGATGTATCCCTCAATTTCTTTGTCTAAATTAAGGTCAGTATTCTTATCTTTTTTATCTGCAAGTATTGGTAAAAAGAAACTATTACACATTTGTTCAAACTCTAAAAACTCATATATTGCTTTTATCATATATTCTTCGACATAATCTTCTCTTAAATTGAAATGACAAAACTCACAATTATAATAAATATATTTTTTCTTTTTACCACCTGAACCTTTACACTTCATTATTCTTCCACATTTAGGACATACTAATTTTTGAAAGAATAGATAAGTTCTTGTTCTTGTATAAGTTCTTTGATTAGCTAGTTTTTGTGTTTGGCATTCTTCCCACATAGCACGAGTAATTATAGGTTCTACAACATTCATATAAATAACAGTATCACGACCAATTTTTTTAGCAATTCTTTTGTATTGTTCATAGTCGCCCATGTAGATTCTATTATTTATAATCTTTTCTATATCAGTGTCATACCAAGATTTGTTTAACACTTTTTCTTTATTGAAAATATTGGATATTTGTTGATAACTATTTCCCTCTAAATAAAGATTAAATATTCTTTCAATAATATGTCTAGTTGTTTCATCTATGATAGTTTTTTTACTACCATCTTTTTTATATCCAAGTGGAACAATACCAGGTAAATGGCCTGATTTTATAGCACCATTAAGTCCAAACTTTGTTCTTTCTGATACGATTTCTATTTCTAGTTGCGAAAGTACAGTTAACATTCTTACAAAGAATCTTCCATTAGCAGTACTAGTGTTAACGTCATCTCTATCACATACGAGATAGCAATTATATTTTTCTAGGATATTAATTAGTTCTTCTAAGTCGCGAACGGAACGAGTAACTCTATCTAACTTATAAGCAACTATATAATTTATTTTACCTGTTTTGACATCATTAAGCATTTCTTGGAATTTAGGTCTATGTTCCATATCTTTTGCACTTATTCCAGCATCTTCATAAACCTTAAAAACATTATATCCTTTAAATTCACATAAACTAAGTAGTTTTTCTTTTTGCTCTGGCAAACTAAAACCTGCACGAGCTTGATCGTCAGTACTAACCCTAATGTAAATACCAGCATTCTTTATTTCTTCTTCACACATCCTTATCCTCCTTAACAAAAAAGGGCGAAGCAATATTTAGGTTATAAATACTACTTCACCCAATAGGTTTAATATTTTCTATAACCATTATAACACAGATTTCGTCATTATTTTAGTTTTTTAATGAAATCTTTTAAATCAGATAGTTTTATTTTGGTATTTAAATCTCTGTAGTAAGCAAATTCGTGTCCATTGAATAAAAGATATGTCTTATTATTAATAATTGCTCTATGAGGCTCTAAATAGCCTATATTGGTAGGCTCTAATTTTAATAAACTACCATTAATGAAAATAGGTTTAGTATTATTAAGCCTACAAGCCCATTCAACTTTACTTTTAAGTTCATGACTTATTTTAATTTCTTGTTTGATTATTTTTATCATAATATCATCAACACCTTTCTTAAACGACAAAAAAATCAATCATTTCTGATTGATTTAATCATTAACATCGCTTGGTGCGACGATTTTTGCTTCTGGAGCAGGTGATGAGAATCGAACTCACGCAGTCAGCTTGGAAGGCTGAGGTTCTACCATTAAACTACACCTGCAAATCAAGTAGGCAATATAAATTATATTAAATATTAAATTAAAAGTCAACTATTTTTCAAAACTTTTATTAAAAAATTAAAAATATAATACAAAATTACATTACCTATCAATAATTTATCTATATTCCTTTATTTAAAAGACTAAGACTTACTTTCCCTTTATCTTTATTAATATCAAGTACATAACAAGTAACAATATCTCCAACATTAAGAACATCTAAAGGATGTTTAATATATTTATCTGTTATTTGTGAAATATGAACTAAACCATCATTTTTAAGACCAATATCAATAAATGCTCCAAAATCTACAACGTTTCTAACAGTACCCTCTAATTTCATACCAGGTGTTAAATCTTCTATTTTAAGTATATCACTTCTAAGTAATGGTTTTGGATAATTATCTCTGTAATCTCGACAAGGTTCTTTTAAACACGAAATTATATCATTTAAAGTATATATATCAACATTATTATCAGAAGAATATTTAGAAATATCAATATTATTTAATTTATTTACTATTTCTTCTTTACCAATATCATCATAACTAGCACCAATATCATTCAATAATTTATTAGTAATATCATAACTTTCTGGGTGAATAGAAGTTTTATCCAAAGGATTACTACCATCTACTATTCTCATAAATCCAATAGCTTGCTCAAAAAATTTAGGAGTAAGAACTTTTGATTTTTTTAATTCATCCCTAGAAGATATTTTCCCATTCACTTCTCTATATCCAATTATTTTATCTATAACACTTTTAGTTAATCCAGATACATGCTTAAGAATAGAAGGACTAGCAGTATTTATATTAACTCCAACATTATTAACAGCTTTTGTTACTACAAAATTTAGTGATTCATCAAGCTTATTTTGATTAACATCATGTTGATATTGACCAACGCCAATACTTTTACTATCTATCTTAACTAACTCATTTAAAGGATCTTGTAATCTTCTTGCAATACTTATAGCACTCCTTTTTTCAACAGTTAAATCAGGAAATTCAGATATAGCTAGTGAAGAAGCAGAATAAACACTAGCGCCAGCCTCACTAACTATAATATATTCAATCTTCTTATCTTTATACTCATTAATTACTTCTGCTACCAACTTCTCACTTTCCCTAGACGCAGTTCCATTCCCAATAGCAATAATATCAATATCATATTCTTTTATTATCTTTTTAATAGTATCCTTAGCTTTTTCCCACTCATTTTGTGGTTCATGAGGATAAATAACGGAAATATTTCTAACTCTAGAAGTCTTATCTACCACAGCTAATTTACATCCTGTTCTAAAAGCAGGATCAAGACCAAGAACTGTTTTTTCTTTCATTGGAGGAGTAAGTAATAATTTTTCTAAATTAGAAGAAAAAACTTCAATAGCTTTTTCTGAAGCTACATCCTTTAAATCAGATCTAATCTCTCTTTCTAAACTAGGAAATATAAGTCTTTTATAACTATCCTTAATACTATCCATTATTATATCAAATAGATTAGTATTATTTTTAATAATCTTCTTTACTAAATAAGATATAATCTCTTCATCACAAATATCTATATTAACACTAAGAACTTTCTCAGCTTCACCTCTATTTATTGCCAATACCCTATGAGGCTTAATATATTTAATTTTTTCATGATAGTCATAGTACATTTCATATACCAATTTTTCATCCAAAGCATCTTTCTTCTTCTTAGTTACTATCTCACCATTATTATATATATAATTTCTAATCCATTTCCTATAAAAAGCATTATCACTAATCCATTCACTAATAATATACTTAGCACCCACAATAGCATCATTAATAGTTAATACTTTATCATTTAAATAATTACTAGCAATTTTATCAATATCTAGATTATTTGGCTGTGACATAATAATTTTAGCTAATGGTTCTAGACCATTATTTATAGCATCTGTTGCTTTAGTCTTTTTCTTTTCTTTAAAAGGCCTATATAAATCTTCTACTTCCACTAATTTAGTAGCTTTCATTATTTCATTTTTTAATTCATCAGTAAGAAGACCTTTCTCATCAATAAGTCTAATAACATCATCTTTTCTTTTAGATAAGTTAACCTGATATTGATAAACCTCATCTATTTTTCTGATTTCTTCTTCATCTAATGCCCCAGTAGCTTCTTTTCTATATCTAGCAATAAAAGGTATTGTATTACCATCACTAAGTAAATTTAAAACAGTTTCTACTTGTTTAACCTTTACATTTAAATCTTTTGCTATTTCATTAATAATTAATTCATTCATTTATTTTTCCTCTTTCCTAATTAAATTCTTATCTATAAATTTATCTACAGTACTCCAATATAATTTTTCGTTTTGCATAACAGATTTCATATGTTTAGCATTATCACCAGATAACTTTTCATTTCTATTTTTAAATAATTTCTTACGAGAAAATCTAGGATTCATTGAATAATTAAAAAAGAAAAAACCCAAATACAAGAATCCAATAACCAAAATTATTAGTATAATAAATAACCATATCATTTAACCATCTCCAATAAAATAATTCTAACACAAATAAACCATTTTGAATATTAATTTTTTTTCTTATATGTTAAAATATTAATAGGAGGTTATAAAAATGAGAGACAAATATTTGATTATTAATGCAGGAAGTAGTTCTTTAAAGTTTACTCTATATAACAAAAACGAAGAAATATTAATGAAAGGAAATTTTGAAAAAATAGGAAATCCAGATTCTTTTTGGACTATTACTATAAAAGATAAAAAAATAAAAGATAAATCTTATCTTCAAGAGCATGATGAAGCAATAAAGGTTTTACTTTCAATAATGTATGAAAATAATGCTATTAACTCAAAAGATGAAATAATAGGGGTAGGGCACAGAGTACTACATGGTGGTGAAATATATAAAAAAGCCACCATCATAAATGAAGAAGTATTATCTAACATAAAAAGTCTTATCAAATTAGGACCACTACATTTACCTGGAGAAATTATGGGTATAAATGCTATACTTGAAAATTTACCCAATGCCATTAACGTAGCTGTCTTTGATACTTCATTTCATCAAACAATGGACAAAGTAAATTATATGTATCCCATTCCATATAAATGGTATCAAGAAAATGGTGTTAGAAAATATGGTTTTCATGGTATTAGTCATAAATATATAACAGAATATATGAAAGATTATTTACATAAAGAAGATATTAATTTAATTATTTGCCATATCGGTTCAGGAGCTAGTTTATCACTAATAGAAAATGGTAAAAGTATTAATACCACAATGGGATTAACTCCATTAGATGGACTTATGATGGGAACACGTTCTGGTAGTATTGACGCTTCTATTATAGAATACATTATGAAAGAAAGACATGAGACTATTGAAGAAGTTAGTAATGACTTAAATAAACATAGTGGACTATTAGGTATATGTGGAAAAAATGACTATCGTGATGTAAGAGAATTATTAGAAAATGGAAACATAGAAGCTAAACTTGCTTATGATATGTTTTGCCAAAGCATCGTAGATAACATAGGAAAATATTATTTTCAAATAGAAGGAAATTTATCAGCAATAGTATTTACAGCAGGTATTGGAGAAAATGCTATTGATTTAAGAAAAGATATAATAAATAAAATATCTAAAGTAACTGGTATTGAATTAGATGAAAAATCAAATCAAGAAATCGCTTCATTCAAAGATAAAAAAGAGGGAGTAATCACAACACCAAATTCTAGTATTCCTGTTTTAGTAGTACCTACTAATGAAGAAGTAATGATATTAAGAGAAATGAGAGAAATATTAATAAATGAAAAATAAGGAGATAATATAATATGCATAGTATTCTTGTATTATCGGATATTCATGGTGACATAGATACTTTAAATTTAATATTAGAAAAAGAAAATTATGATTATGTTTTTTTCTTGGGAGATGCTATAGATTATTGTTGGAAAGAAGAAAATAAAGAAGTTATTGATAAACTTTCCAACATAAGTAAAATATTATTTTCTGTAAAAGGAAATTGTGATAATTTTTATACACCATATAATAATCCACTTATTCAAAGAATAACTATTGATAATATAAATTATGTTTTAACACATGGAATGTTATATAATAAAGATACTGTAGGAGATTATGATATTTATATAGAGGGACATACTCATAAATCAAAAATTATAAAAGAAAATAATAAAATTATAATAAATCCTGGTAGTATATCCAAACCAAGAGGAAATACTTACAAAAATTATATAATAATTAAAAATAATATAATTTATCTAAAAGATATTTATGGTAATATAATAGAAACTACAAAAATAAAGTAATCGTAAAAAAGAAAATATAAACCTTTACAAAAATATAAAAATATATTATACTTATCACGTAAGGTAGGAAAAACTATGAAAAGAAATATATTAATTGGAGTAAGTATAGCAATGCTATTAATAGCACTTGCAGTAACAATAGTAAGTAATGGAACATATAGTACCAACACAGTTAGCATTTCATGTGGTGAAGTTAGTGATACCACAATGTATGTTGGAAACGCTAAAAAAATTACAGTAACAATAAAAGATACTGATAATAATGATATAACTAGTGATTATAGTGATGCAAGTTTTGGATGGGAAATAGAAGATACATCTATAGCTTCAATCACAGAAAATATAACAGGTTATAGTTTTAATGAAATAAATGTAAAAGCAATTAAAGAAGGTACCACAACATTAAAAATATCTATTACTGAGGGAGAAAATATAATAAATGGAACATGTGCAATTAATATATCTTCAAGAACTTATAAAATAGTCCCTAATACTGAATTATCTACAAATGAAAAAGGAAATTATGTACTACGTTATGGCAATAAAGCATCATTAAATATTACAGGTATAGATGAAAACTATAATGTAACTTGGAGTATAGGTCAAGGTAGTGATATAGCAACAATAGATTCTCAAACAGGAGAATTAACTGCTAGTGGTATTGGAGAAGTTGAAGTAATTGCTACAATATGTGAAAATGAAAGACAAGATAACTGTGATGAATCTACAACTGCGGTAGATGTTACTCCAAATGTTAAAAATATTATTGTTAAAGTAAATGGCACTGAAATAGCTCCTACTAATGCTACGTTTGATCCAACCAAATACGATGAGGCTTATCTATACGAATTTGGAAGTGATACAGAAGAAACTATAAACAAAATTCAGATTAATGTTGAATTAAATAATGCAAAATCCAATGTTAAAATTTGCAAAGACAAAGAAGGAACAGATTGTTTAGAGCCTACTGCAAATGGAAATACATTATCTGTAGAAATAGATGCTCCAGATAGAGGAGAATCAATTTTAATTGATATTATAGATAAAAAAGAAGAAGATTCAACACAAGTTGGAAAAGAAAATATATATATTCTACAACTTGCTAATAAACAATCTATAGAACCAACTCCAGAACCTAATCCTGATGTAGATCCAACAAAAGACAATTTACTTAGTATATTAACTTCAAACGAAACAAATATAAATACATATACAATAGATAATACAACAGGAGTATGGGTACATACAGCAAGTTACCCTAATAATGTTGATAAAGTAACTATCTACTACAAATTAATAAATGATAATTATACTTGTAAATATTTAACAGGAGAAAAAGAACAAGAATGTAGTAATAGTGAAGGAAGTTTTAGCTTAAATATAATAGAAGGAAATAATCCAGTTGCTATAACTATTTACAAAGATGGAAAAATAGAACAAACTCATTCAATAATAATATCAAGAGAAATAGGAACAGAGCCATCTCCTGAAGAACCTTCCGAAGAACCAGGCAGTAATACTGAAGAAAATAGTGGAACTCATGTGGATTTAACAAATCCAACAACAGGAAGCATTCCTAAATTTATAATATCACTTATTATGATTGCATCACTAATAGCAACATTATTTCTATATAAAAAGAATATGGAAAAATTATAATTATTTAAATACACCGAAAGGTGTATTTTTGACTTTGCATTCATTCTATAAATTTCATAAAAGATATTGTTATTAATAAAAAAATATGATACAATTTTGATATAAGATTTGGAGTGAAATTGTATGAAATTTAATTTTAAAAAAATATTATTAATGATTTTTATAACGTTTATTTGTTTCTATGCAAATACAAAAGTATATGCAGATGAAACAGGTGGAGGTGGGGGAACATTCACTACAGAAAATTGGTGTTATTATATAAATGGTAATGATGTAGCTATTAGATTTAATTACTATGCAGGCGATGCAGGTGAAGAAATTCCAGGATCCGGGATGCAATCATGGGAAGACAGACTTGAAGACAGACTTATTGGAAGAGTATATTTTGATAATATATATGGAACATCAGCAGGAAGTGATAGTTGGGTTAATTCCTATATTTCATCACACAAAGAAAGTAAAGTTTGCTCTGTGCTACCATATTATGATGGAGGATATAAAGAGGCTATGAAAGGAGCAAAAGGTTGTCCCAAATACGTTTTGTATAGAAAATGTAACGTTATTGAATCTTATATTGTTGACGATATAAATAATATATGTTATACAGAGACGTCAAATGAACAATTGAATTTTGAAAAATTTAAAGAAAAATTACAAGCAAGAGATTCAAGTTGCATAGTTACTTGGGCAAAAAATGTAACAAAAGATGAATATGTAGGAACATTTGGAGATTTTGAAAATAATTTCAATGATAAAGAATTGGAATGTAAATGTAGTGAAGAGAATCCAGATAATTGTTTAATTACTCCAGAAATACAAGATATGATTGATGAAATATTAATGTATCCTAGGATCATAGTACCAATAATATTAATAGTAACAGGTATATATAATTTTACTAAGGCAGCTTTCGCAAATAAAGAAGATGAAATGAAGAAATATCAAAAGAAATTCTTTAAGCAATTATTGATTGGAGTTATGTTTTTCTTTATTCCGACATTAATAAATATAATTATAGATTTATCACAATATGTTTGGGATGGACTTAAAACATGCTCAATATAAACTAGGTTGGAGGTGAAAAAATGTTATTTTTAATTGATATAAATGCAGAACTTAGAAAGGTCGCTGGTTCTATTTGCAATGCAATATATTCATTAATATCAATACTATTTGATGTATTCTACAATCTTGCAAACATTAGAATACTTAATGCAGGATATGAAGTTAATGGTATATGGCATGATGCACCAATAACAGTTATATATAAAAGAGTAACATTACTATTAGGGATAATAATGGTTTTCTATGTTACATTCCAATTTATAAAATATGTACTAGAACCTGATACATTTTCTGATAAAGAAAAAGGTGGAGAAAAACTGGTTTTTAAATTAATAATTGTTGTTGTATTAATGGGAACTGTTCCAACAATATTTGATAAAGCGTATGATGTACAAAGACTTATTTTAAATTCACATCTAATTGATAAAGTTTTAATAGGAAATGCCAATTCAAATGTGGAATCGTTTGGTAGAAATCTGTCAGCAAATGTATTTAGTTTATTTTATTACCAGGATGTATCTGTTAGTGAAGGACTTATATGTGAAGATAATTTAACATGTCAAGAGATTGTTAAAATGAATCTAGGAGGAATAACAAGGGCAGGTTCAATGCCTGTTATAACAACTGGATTAGGCAAAAAAGTTAATGACGGTAGATATGCAATTCACTTTGATGCTTGGTTTGCTATGGGCGTAGGACTATTTTTATGCTATATATTAGTTCTCTATGTTATTGATGTAGGTGTTAGGGTAGCACAATTAACTTATTTACAAATAATTGCCCCTATACCAATTATTGCGTATTTATCGCCAAAAAAAGAAGGAATGTTTCAAAAATGGGTAAAACAATGTGTTATTACATTTTTGGATTTATTTATAAGACTATTTATAATATGTTTTATGTTATTAGTAATCAGTAATATAAATATATCATCAATTGGAGAAAGCATAAATGCTAATGTAGATGAAACTACAAAAACATGGGTATATATAGCTTTGATTTTAGGATTATTATTATTTGCACAGAAAGCACCTAAACTTATTCAAGAATTATTCCCTAATATGGGTGCTGCCATGGGCAACTTTGGACTTAAACCAGGCGATAGAATGCCAGCTCTTGCCGCTAAAGCAGCAGCAATGGGACTTGGTGGAGCATCTGCTCTTGCAAGAAAAACAATCGGTAGAACTGCTAATGCAATAAAACATAACAGAAGAGAAAAAAAAGCAGCAGGTGTAGATGATTATAAGCAAAAGAAAAAAGATTATAGAAAAGCAAGGAGAGATAAAAATCTAGGTGATACTGAAAAAGAAGCAGCAAAGAAAGCAAAAGAAGAAGCAAAAGCAGCATATAAAGAAAATTATGGTGGTAATAAGCAAAAATTAAAAGATGCCAAAAAAAATTATAAAAATGCTAAAAAAAATGGTAATTCAGATGTGATAGAAGAAGCAAGAAAAAGTTTACAAGAAGAGAGAGATAAATATCAAACAGCAAAGCATAAAAAAGATAGCATCACAGGAGCATTATTCTCAGGAGTTGTTACAGGAACAGCAACAGGAATATTCCAAGGTTCAAAAGCCAAAGACCTAAAAACAATTGGTTCGGCCGTTAAAAGTGCAAATAAAACCGCCTCGCAGCAAGTAAAAGCTCATAGTGAATGGAAAGAACAGGGCGGAGAACATGCAACAGGCAGAATAATTGAAGGTGTTAAATCACATTTTGGTATAGAATCTGGCGCAGAATCACAAAAGAGAGAACAAGATGCAGTTCAAAGAAGCATAGAGAGTAGTGAGGAAGCATTAAAAAGGGCACAAAGACCAGCAGAACAAAGTAGTTCGATGCAAAAGGCACTAGAAAAGCCAAAAGAAGCTGTAGATGCAGAAATGGCAAAACCGGGTAAAATAAAAAAAACTGTTGGAGAAAACATTACAGGCGTTACTGGCTCAGCTCAAATGGTACCTGCTAAAGTTTTATCTGCATTAGAAGCAAATGTTACAGAAGCAGAAGCAAGATTACAAGCTGCAGAAAATAATGGGCAAGGTGATGTTGAAACAGCAAAAGAAGATTTAGCAGAGGCTAAAAAAAATTTATCGAAGGGTAAAAGTGATATAAATAAAGCAATTAACACACAAGTATTGAAGGATATACAAAATAATGTTAGTGAAGATAGTTTAATCGAAAATTACGGTGTTGAAATTGTAACAGCAATGAAAGACACAATAAGCACAGTAACAAATATGTCACGCGATAGTGCACTTATGAAGGAAATTAAAAATGATTCAACAATTCCAGATGATCTTCAAACAGCATTTAATGAAACATTTTATGATGGACATGGTAATCTACTTGCCAAGCCTAAATTTAGTGGTTATCATACATCTAGTGGTGATGTTAGTGGTTATGAACAAATGAAAAAAGTTAAAGATTATCTGCAATTATATAGTTCTAATAAAACGAGATCAAATGAAGAACTTAGACTTAATATTGAAGATAGGAAATATGATTTGGAAAGAGATAAAAATAATGCATCTAGAAGGTATGAAGCTAACGCTAAGAATCCTATAGGTTCTGGTTATACTGGTGGATCTAGTGGTAAATAAAATGAGAATGGAAAAGAAAGGTAGTGTGATTCTATGAGAGATTATGGATATTTAATTCCAGCGAATTCGAAAAGAGGGCAACTAATATTTAACTTCTTTAGACCTATAGACCTACTTGTTTTTGGAATTGGTGCCACTATATCAATAATATGGTTGATATTTGTGAATACAGGAGGAACATTTATTGTTCTTCTGGCTTGTGTACCATTGCTTATATCAACACTATTGGTGGTGCCAATTCCTAACTACCATAATACTTTGGTAGCATTACAAAGCATTATAAAATATTATAAAGGAAATAATAAATATAAATGGAGAGGTTGGTGTATATATGACGAAGGCAGTAAATAATGGTGCTAACTATACTGAGAATTGGATTCCTGTAAAAAGTATTAATAATGGTGTGATAGAACTTGATAATAAAATGAAGGTATCAGGAGTAAAAATAATTCCTAAAAATATTTTTATTCTAGATCAATCTTATCAAGATAATATTATCATGGCCTTAAAAGCATTATATAATTCTATTGACTATGAGTTTTGGTTAGTATCAATAGATAGACCAGTTGATATATCAGGTTATTTATCAAACTTACAAATTTTATATAATGAAACTCAAGATATTTATCGTAGAAAACTTATAATGGAAGACTTAGACAAAGCTAATGATTTTATGAAAGACAATGTAACAGATATAGAATATTATATTTTGTTCAAAGCAAAAGATAATGAAATTATTCAAAGAAGAATTAGAGAACTTCTTATGGGATTTTCTAATTGTCAAATAAATGCTAATCAAGTATCTAATGAAGATTTACGTGTACTATTAGATAGTTTTCTAAATGGTGGTATAAAAACAGAGAATAAGGCGGTGTTTAATGAATAAGTTTAAGTCAGAAATAGCTCCTAAAGGATTACAATTTAATCCGGCAGACTTTATTATCAGTGATAAATATTGTACAATATTAACGGCTATATCATATCCAAGATTCATTCTTCCAGGATATCTTGCAGATATATCCAGTTTAGGTGGAGTAAAAATGGTTATTAAGCATGCTCCTGTTCCTTTTTCAATGCTTGCTAAAATGTTAAATAAGGAACTTGCACAACTTAATAGTGACTATCAAAGTCAAAGAGATAATGTAATTAAAGAAAGAATTTTACAAGATATTGATAGTTTGAATAGTTTTATTCAAGATTTTACATCAACCCAAACTAGAACTTTTGATTTTCAATTACACGTTTTAGTAACAGCAGAATCTAAAGATGCCTTAGAAAAAAAGAAAATGTATGTTAAAAATTACTTAGACAGTATCGAACTTAGAGCAATGCCAATAAGATTTGAACAAGAGAGTATTTTTAAATCTATGTTACCTATCTTTGAAAAACAAAGTGTTGAAACAAGATTAGGAACAATTATGCCATCATCAACAATGGCTGCTATGTATCCATTTATATTTGACAGTATAAAGGATGATGGATTAGGAACTTTACTTGGAACAGATTTTTCAGGTGGAGTTATACTATTTAATCAATTTCTATATCAAATAAAAAAAGAAAATAATCGTAACAATGCTAATATGATTATCTTAGGAGCTTCTGGTAGTGGTAAATCAACTGCTGCTAAACTAATACTTCGTAGTCATATTAGAAATAATTGTCAAATCGTTGCTGTTGATCCAGAAGGGGAACTTACAGAAATGACACTTAATGCTGGTGGAACAGTAGTTAATCTTGGTAAAGGTGGAGAATATGGAATGATTAATCCACTTGAAATAGTTATGGATATTGATGAAGAAGATGTTAGAAATGGTAGAAGCTATGCCGTTATTACTAAAAATATTCAAAACTTAAAAGCTTTTATGAAATATTATTCACCAGATATTGAAAATGATGTTTTAACATTATTTAGTGAAATAGTAATGGAAACATATCAGAGATTTGGAATATCTGAAAATAATGATTTTTCAAATTATACTTCTGAGAATTTTCCTATTATGCAAGATGTATACACTACAATTATTGCTAAATTAAGAGCAATGACTGACAAAACACGTGAAAGAGATATTTTAGAAAGACTAGAAATAAAAGTAAGACCACTTGTTAATAATGAATTGAAATATTATTTTAATGGTCATACAACAATTGATGTTGATTCCAAATTCCTAGTGTTTAACATAAAAGAAATAATGAATAGTGATTCTAATATAAGAAATGCATTATTATTTAATGTTTTAAAATATGCTTGGAGTTTATGTTTAAATCCTAATGTAAATACTATTTTATCAGTAGATGAAGCTCATGTATTACTTGGGGCTGGTAATGAACTTGGAGCAGAATTCTTAGCACAAGTCCAAAGAAGAGCAAGAAAATACAATACAGGAAGTATAATTATAACTCAACAACCATCAGATTTTGTTGCTCAAAATGTTATTATGCATGGTAAAGCTATTTTTGATAATTCATCTTACTATCTAGTAATGGGACTAAGAAAGCAATCAGTTGAAGATTTAAGTAAATTAATAGATTTAAATGATAATGAAAAAGATGCAATAAAGGCATTTAATCAAGGAGAAGCTTTATTTGTATGTGGAGATAGAAGAATGCAAATAAATATTGAATTAACAGATAAAGAACTTGAGTCATTTGGTTCTGGTGGAGGATTATAATAAAAATTAGTAGGTGATTTCATGAGTACAGGAAATAGAAGAAAAGGACAAGGGAGTAGTAATAAAGTACCTCATAATAGGAGAAAATCAGGAGGAAAAGTAGGTGGTAAACCAAATAGTACTGGTAGTACTACTAACAATGAACAACAAAATAGTGCAAGCAACAAATCTCAAAGTAATCATGCCAATGGAAATAATAAAACTGGAAATGTAAAGTTAGATGCTAAAAAGGCTATTATTAAAACTAAAATAACTATAATTACTATAGGTATCGTTGCTGCCGTCGCCGCAGTATTCATTCTAGTTACTCTTGCTATTTCATTTATTACTGCAATATTTGTTATTGATGAAGGTAGTAGTTCATCAGATTCATCAACCTCTACAGCAGCTACTAGTGATGTTGAAGTTATAGAATATGATGAAAATAATAATCCCATTGTAACTTATTATTCTCCAGAAGATTACATCAAAGGATTAACATACTCATATGTTGGTGATAATACTAGTGAAGAAGTTTACAAAGTATATGCTGTTGTATTTAGAAATGTAGTGACTCTAATTAATAAAGGAGATATAAATAAAGAAGAATACAATTTTGCAAAACCTAGTACTATTCCTGCTAATAGTTCTTCACTAATTGGAAGTGCCATAAATAGTGTCAACAAAGAAATACTCAAAGATGAAAATAATGACATTATTAAACCAAAAATAAATACTGAATGTACATCATCGGATATCGAACAATGTCCAACATCAAGTGGTATAGCCCTTACTACTGTTGAAGATTTAATTATAAATAATCAAAAAAATTACAAAGAAGTTCTTCTACTTTACTATCCTAATAGTAAAGTAGAAGAATCAAACATATTGTTAAATATATCAGATTTATCAATTAAAGATACAACAAAAGCCAATACTTTACGAGAAAATTTAAGTGATTATTTAGAAAAAAACAATTCGTCATTAGAAGAATTAAATAACTATATAAGTGAATCTGTAAATAAAAATGGATATGGAACTAGAAATGGTGTTATAACGGCAGCTGTTTCATCAATAAATTTCTTGTATGATAATTTTAATATAAAATTACCATATTTTTGGGGAGGAAAATATACAGGTAAAGGTTTTTCTAACGAATTTGGTAATTATATTAATAATCCCACAGAAAGTAGAGGAGGAAATTACTACTATTATAAAAGTTTTGATTGTAGTGGATTTGTACAATGGGCTATTATAAATGGGGGATTTAAAAATCCAGGTACAGGTACAAGCAATTATGATAGTTCTTTTTCTGATAAATGTAGTATATCATCTTCCGATTGTATTGGTGCTCCAGGAGATTTAATTAATTCACCAAATGGACATGTTGAATTAATACTAGGAGTTGATGTTGATAAACAACTATACTATGTTGCTGAATCTACATCTTTAGGCGTTATTATAAGAGCTAGAGGCTTACATAAAAATAATTCTAAAAAAAATATATCAATATTAAAATTAGATAATTTTTACAGTAAAAATGCTTTAACTAATGGAGGATAAATGAAGAAATATAAAATGATATTCATGGTGGTTTTAGTTGCTTTCCTAACTGGTTGTAGTGCTGAATATAATATTGTTATAAAAGAAAATACAGTAAATGAAAATATTATCTTAACAAGTGAAAATGAAGAAGATAGAGAAATATTAAATAATACAGAATGGCTTATTTCCTATAATCATGATATATTTTTAGAAAATGCCAGTAGTGATGGTGAAGTTAGTGATGAAAATGTATATGATACTATCTCTAAAAATGGAAATGTTAATTTTACACATGATTTTAAAAATGAAGAGTATAAAAATTCTACTGCCATTAATGAATGCTATGATTCAGTATACTTTGATACTATAAGTGGAAAAAAAGTAATTTCTACAAGTAATGTTGCAAAATGTCTAGATAATTATCCTAAACTAAATAGTATAAAAGTAAAAATAACTGTAGAAGGTGAAGTTATCAGTAATAATGCTGATAATATTAATGGGAATACTTATGAATGGAATATAAATAAAGAAAATTATAAAAATAAACCTATAAAATTAACATATACAACTGCTAATAATCAAACAAGTAGTACTGAATCAACAGGTTCTACTTCTAATAGTAGTCAAGACAATTTAATAAAAAGAATATTATCGCCAGGTTCATTTGATATATCATTTATTATTTTTGCTTTGATATTTTTAATATTTGGTATAGTACTAATATATTTTTATAATAAAACCAATAAAAAAGATGAGTAAATTACTAAATTTATATGATATAATAACTACGTTAAGTCCTGTTAATTTATTTAACAGAAGGGAAGAGAGGTGTTATCGAGTTATTCTCGATTATTATGAAATTTAGAGTAGATAAAGATGATTTAATTAAATTCTGTTGGCTATTATTACCAATATTATATATATCAGCAATATTGGTATTAAATATATCATATCTAGCCCAAGAAGGAACATTTTATGGCCTTCTTCCATTTAAAGCATTTACTGCTAAATATATTGGGGCAACTTTAGCCATATTCTTAATTACTGTTGTAGGTGCCTTTTTAGCTGTTAATTCTAGTGTTTTCAACAGAGAAAATGGATGGGGAATTACTACCCAAAAGAAGTCTAACGGTTATGCTAGATGGGCAACAGCCAAAGAATATAAAGAAAAATTAGTAGAAGTAGATATTAGACAAGATAAAATTAATGCCGCAGGTGTTCCCATCATTAGTGATGGAAAACACATGTGGGTAGATAATGGAGAAGATCATTACCTAGTTGTTGGAGCTACAGGATCAGGTAAAACAGTTATCGTAGCAAAGCCTACGATTAAATTACTGGCTAAAGCCGGAGAATCCATGATTTTAACAGACCCTAAAGGTGAATTATACGAAAGTACAGGCGAAATGTTAAAAGAATATGGATATAATGTAATATTGTTAAATTTTAGAGATCCACATAAAGGTAATGCTTGGAACCCTATGTCATTACCATATAAATTATATAAAGAAGGAAATCAAGATAAGGCAATAGAATTGCTTGATGACTTAGCCTTAAATATATTATATGAAGAAAAGGCTGGAGGAAATGCTGACCCATTCTGGGAAAAATCAGCTGCTGACTATTTTACAGGTCTAGCTTTAGGATTATTTGAAGATGCAAGTGAAGACCAAATAAATCTTAATAGTCTAAATTTAATGTCAAGTCTAGGAGAAGAACGTTTTGGTGGACCAAACAATAATTATATAAAAGAATATTTTAATTCTAAAGACCCATCAAAGCCAGCATATATTAATGCTTCAGGTACTGTTTATGGAGCTGAAGATACTAAACAAGGGGTTATTGCTACATTTAAACAGAAAGTAAAATTATTTTCATCACGTGAAAACTTATCCCAAATGCTATCATATAGTGATTTTGATATGAAGGATATAGGTAAACAAAAAACAGCTGTCTTCATGATAGTACAAGATGAAAAGAAAACATTACATCCACTTGCTACAATATTTATAAAACAAGTATATGAATCTTTAATTGATGTAGCACAAGAATGTGGTGGACACTTACCATATAGAACAAATTTTATATTAGATGAGTTTGCAAATATGCCACCATTAAAAGATGTAACTACAATGGTTACTGCTGCTAGAAGTAGACATATAAGATTTAATTTCATCATTCAAAACTATGCACAATTAACACAAGTATATGGAAAAGAAAATGCCGAAACAATAAAAGGTAACTGTAATACTATATATCTTATAAGTAGTGAAATAGCTGCTCTTGAAGAGATAAGTAAAATGTGTGGAGAAGTAAAATCAAAAGATAAAGATAAAACAGCCTCAACACCACTTGTAACAGTCAGTGATTTACAAAGATTATCACAATTTGAAATAATTGTGATAAGAAGAAGAATGATGCCATTTAAAACAAGGTTTAAAACAGACTTTGAAGTTGATTGGGGTAAAAAGTATCTACCAGCAACTTATCCAGTTAGAAAACAATCAGAAGTAAAATTATTTGATATAAGAGAATACGTAAAAAAACAAAAACAAGAAAAAATGAAAAATTCATTTGGAGGACAATCAATGTTTGACACTAGTTCCAATCTATTTGGCAGTGGAACTAATCCTTCTATGTATGGAATTAATCAATTCCAACAACAGTTTGGTATGTCAAATCCATCACAAAATAGTATGATAGATACTCCATCAAGCGATTTTGATATTGATGAGCTTGTTAAGAAAATAGATGCAAAAATTGCAGAACTTGAAGAAGAAGAAAAAAATAATGATGACAACGATAACAAAGTAAATGAAATGGAATCACAAGAAAATACAACTCCAAAGATAGAGGAATTAGTACCTAGAGAATCAATGATTGATAAGACTAATGAAAGCAATGACAAAGAATCAATAACAACTAGTATTAATATAGATGAACTATCTAAACCAATAGCACAACAATCTAATTCTAAAGATGAAGATGATGATGTTTTCTTTGATGATTTCTTCAGTGACGATGAATAATATATAGTGTTTACTACATACCAAAATAACTTATCTGAATAGAATATTCTAGGTGATGTTATGAATGGTATAAGTTATTATGATCTAAAGAAGAAAGATGATGTAAATATAATTGATATAAGAGATAGTTACACATATAATTTAGGTCATATAAAAAAGTCAAAAAATATTCCTTATTATAGTCTATTAGCTAATTATAATATGTATTTAAATAAAGAAGATACTTACTATTTATACTGTGATTATGGTAAACAAAGTCATGAAATTAGTGATAGATTAAACTCTTTTGGATATAAAACATTTTATATCATTGAAGGATATATGGATATAGTAAAGAAATAGGAGATATATTATGGAGTATATAATTATAAGTCTTTTAGTTATTATAATTATATTAATTATTATTCTTTTATGTAAAGGTAATTCTTCTATTATTGAAAAGTTAGGTAGTTTAGAGACAAATAATGTCCGAGAACTATCTAATTTTAAAAGTGATTTAGTAAAAAGCCTAACAGAAGACTTTAACAATTTAAATGATAGAATGGAAAAAAGATTAATATTAATTAATGAAAAAGTAAATGAAAGACTAGATGAAAATTTTAATAAAACAAATAAAACATTTACCTCCGTTTTGGAGAGATTATCTAAAATAGATGAAGCTCAAAAGAAGATAGATAACTTATCAACTGATATTGTTAGTTTACAAGGAATACTTACAGATAAAAAGAGTAGAGGTATTTTTGGAGAAATAAATCTAAAGCATATTCTTGTTAGTGTCTTTGGTGAAAAGAATGACAAAATATATAAACTACAATATACGCTACCAAATAGCTATATAGCAGATGCAATGTTGTTTACACCAGAACCATTAGGTACAATAGCCATTGACTCAAAATTTCCATTAGAAAACTATCAAATAATGGTAGATAAAAATAATTCTAATGCTGAAAGAAATAATGCCGAAAAACAATTTAAAATAGATGTAAAAAAACACATAGATGCTATAAGTAGCAAATATATAATTCCAGGACTTACTTCTAATCAAGCAATTATGTTTTTACCCGCAGAAGCAATATTTGCAGAAATAAATGCCTATCATTCAGATCTCGTTGAATATGCCTATAAAAAACATGTATGGATTACTTCTCCAACAACTTTAATATCTAGTTTAACAACTATTGAATTAATATTAAAGAATATGGAAAGAGATAAATATGCTAAAGTAATTCATGATGAACTAAACAAACTGGGACTTGAATTTTCACGTTATAAAGAAAGATGGGATAAACTATCTAGAAGTATAGAAACAGTTAATAAAGATATAGAAAGTATTAATATAACAACTGATAAGATAACCAAAAGGTTTACTGCCATCAGTGAAGTAAATATTAATGACAAAGATATGATTGAATAATAAATACGGCCATTTTGAATATATTATTATAGGTGGATAAAATGAGCCGTATTTTTTTCTTTCTATTTGGTTTTGGATTAATGACTATAGGTTTTGCTTACATTATTATTTACTTAAATTTATTAAGCAATGGGTATAAATTTTCTGATTATGTTAATTTTATAATAGTAAGACCAGAGTGTTATTTTACTATAATTGGTTTTATTATTACCAATCTATCATTGTATATAAAGGGAGATAAACATGGAATATATTTATGATATAGTACTTAATTTTAATGATTGTTATTATGAATTTTATGAATGGAATAGTAAAGATAAAATAATTAATGTAAAAAAAATACCAGTATATAGAATTAATGATATAGATTATTTATCTTTTAAATATAATAAAGTATCTATCGTAAACAAATTTAATCAAAATTATAACATTTATTTAGTAACAAATACTTTAGAAGTAATGGCTATTATGTTAGATAAAAGTGAAAACATTATAAAAAGAAGTAGCCTGTTATTAGAAGAAGCAGATGAAGTATTAGAAATAAGCGAAAAATTAGAAATTACTAATATTACTTATAAAAAAAATATTCCTCAAGATAGAAATATTATTAGTAGATCTATCAAAGAAAAATATAATTTTATCGCTTCTTTTTTTAAAAATATTAATTTAAACAAAGACAAATATTTACTAAAATATATATATTATGATATATATAACATTATTGATGATGATATAAATAAAATATACAATAAATTATTAAATGAAAAAAATATTAATAAAATATATAATTCTATTAAAAATTTATCAATATAAAATCGATTAATTAATATCGATTTTTTTCTTTTTAGAAAGAATAATATTATTATCCTCTAACTCATTAACAGTAACTATTTTATTATTTAATGCCTCTTTTAATAAATATTCACTACCATTTATATTAATAAAAACAAAATTACTCTTTATACAATCAAAATAATATATATACTCATCATCTTCATAATAATTCTCTATAGCTTGTGCACAAGTATCACCTTCAAATTTATCTACTAAAGTAATAGACTTAGTATCACTATATTCAAGTCCCATAACTTTTAAATTATTAAACTTAATAATATTAAGATCAATAGCTTCTTTAATAGAATAAGCAGTATTATTATAATTAATATTATAATCACCCTCTAAAGGACAAGTATAATAATATCCTTGATAAAAAGGTTCTAATGGATTACATGTTTTTTCAAGATTTAAAAATAAAGTAACTTCACCAGTGATATTTGGACATACATAATAACTGTTTTTAAATTTAACTTCCACTTTTCCACCACAATTATACATATCATAAAGTATACTCTCATACTTAACATTTTCACCATCCTTCACAGTATTAATTACTATAAAAGGTTTTCTCCCAGTAGACATAACAAATATATAATCAACAATAATTGTACCCAAAATTAAAATAATTATTGTCTTTAAAATAGTTTTCATAATTTTACTCCTCATAATTAATTTTATCAAAAGACTATCTATATGTCTATATAAATAATATATAATAAATTAAATAATAGACTAGTAAACTTTAAAAAAATATTATATAATAATAAAAATAATAGGAGGTATAATTGAAAAAAATAGATAGTTTATATTTTAATGAAATTTATTTTAAAAAGAAAAAGACATTTATTGTACAATCAAAAAGAGAATTTAATGAACAAAATTCAATAACATTTGATGTATGTGAAACAGAAATAAAAAATATAGGACCACAAGTATATAAATTAATAAAAAGAAAATATCAAGGAGAATATAGTTATAGAATAATTACTTATTTGAACGATTTGATAATTAATAATAAAGAAATAAGTTTATATGACTATAATAAGTTAAGAGAAAATGAAATTGAAAATGAAGATATTAAAACAGAAAAAATTTTTTATGAAAATGGCATGATATACAAATATATTGTCCAAAACGGAGTAAAATTACTCGAAGTAGATGATGAAATAGAATTTATAATACCTAAAGGTTTTATAGTATTCTCCGAATTAGAAAATTATGATGCAATAAGAAAATATATACCAATTAAAAAATATATGTTAAAAAAATAAAATTATCATTATAAAATACAATCTATATTTTTATAGATTGTATTTTAACATTAATTTCTTTTACTAATATTTAAAATAATTCCCATTCCTAACATAGTAATTAATAAGCTAGAGCCTCCATAAGACAGAAATGGTAAAGTAACCCCTGTTACAGGTATTAAACCAACAACAACCATCAAGTTTAAAATAGTTTGAAAAGCTAAATTAAATATAATACCAAAAGACAAATATTTACAAAATTCATCTTCACAATTAATAGATATTTTAATACCTCTATATATAATAGTTAAAAATAAAGTAGATACAAGGATTACTCCCATAAATCCTAATTCTTCACTAATAATAGCAAATATAAAATCAGTCTGTGGTTCCGGAAGATAAAAATGTTTTTGAATAGAATTACCAAGTCCCATTCCCAATAATCCACCAGGTCCTATTGCATACATAGATTGAATTATTTGAAAACCACTTCCCAAAGGATCTATCCAAGGATTTAAAAATGATACTATTCTTTCTAATCTATATGGTGCAATCATAATAAGAACAATAACACCAACAACACCAATTAGTCCAATTTTTAAGAAAAAACCTATATTAACACCAGAAACAAACAACATAGCAATAATTGTCATAATAATTATTACTCCAGTACCAAAATCAGGTTCTAACATAATTAAACCAAATACTAAAAATAATACTATTAAAATAGGTAATACAGTTGTTTTAATATCTTTAATTTTATTATTAGTTAAATATTTAGCTGTAAATATAATTAATGCTAACTTCATAAATTCACTAGGTTGAATACCAAAGGAACCAATACCAAACCAACTTCTAGATCCATTTCTAACTGTTCCAATTCCAGGAATCAATACAAGTATTAACAAAATAAAACAAAAAATAAATATAATATTAGCTTTTTCTTTTAATAATTTAATGTCTATCTTTAAAACAAAAAACATAAGTATAAATCCCATAATTAAAAATATAGTTTGATGAGTAGCATATTTATAGGGATTATCATATTTATAACTTGCCCACACATAAGAAGAAGAATATATCATAATTATTCCCAATATAGAAATAAATATTATAGATAATAATAAAATTTTATCAAATTTTTTCATACATATCACTTATTTAAGTATATGATATCAAAAAAAATATATATAAATAATTAGGTTACAAAATAATTAAAAGTGTCACACAACGTTATGTCTTTATCATACACAATGTTATGTCTTTATCAAATAATGTTAATTTTTGTATTTCACAGAGATATAATCTAATTAAGATAGGCTATATAATACTGTCTGTATAGTTTAGTATGCAATACTTTTGCATAAATAACTAAAGTTATTACATTAATGTCTAAATGTCTACTTCTAATCTTAAAAATAAGGAGGTGAATTATGAACAAGAAAAAAGTCATTTACTGGTTTATTAATTATTCTTGTTGTATTATTCCTTAGTGTTGGTTACGTTGCTATAACAAGTCGTACATTAACAATTAATGGTAATGTTACAGTTAATCCTAATGAAAATGACTTTGATGTTGTATTTAAAGGAGCACCTACAATTACTGATGGAACAGATCCTGCTACAACAGCAACAAATACATATGATTCTACCAACAAAACAGCAACATTAACTATTGATGGATTAGAAAAAGCTGGAGATAAAGTAGTTGTAACTTATACAATTGAAAATAAAAGTAATAGTTTAAAAGCAACATTAAGTAATTTAACAGTAACTAATGATTCAGCAAGTGGTTATTTTACTGTAGAAACAACAGAATTAAATGATACAGTTCTTGGTGTATATAGTGCTGCAGAAGCTACTGATGAAACAACTTTGGTAGTAACAATCACTTTAGCTAAAACTCCAATTTTAGATACTGATGTTAAGAATGTACCATTTACTATTACATTTGATGCCGCTCCAACAGCTGCATAATAATGATATATATGGTTCAAAGTAGGCAAAGAAAGGATAAATAAGAAAAAAGATAAATTTAAATACTAATAATTAAGATTGTGTAAAAAAGTGTGTCCTAAAACTTGACATAAATCCATTTTAAAAGAAAAAGAAATAAATGATGAATTAAAGAAGATTAATGAACAAATAGAAGAATGTAAGATTATTGAATCCACTAACAAAAATATTTCTAATCAATTAAAGATAGTTGAAAAAATGCTAGATACACCAAATGCAATTAAAGATTTTAACAAAGATATATTTGAAAATCTTGTTGAAAATATTATTGTCGGTGAAGTTGATGAGAATGGAAATACTAATTCAAAGGTTATAAGATTTATATTAAAAATTGGAACAGATTATAGGTATGAAATTAATGAAGACAAATCCGTGTCATTTAGACCAAACAACGTGGCTATTAAGTCCTTCTGACTTTTACAAATCAAGCTCTTTTAGTACAGGAACAGCGTATGTATGGATTATAGAATCCGAAGGAAGAAATAGGCTTGGTCCCGTATATAATTCATCAACTACCTATTATATAAAACCTACAATTAATTTAATTGGTGATGTAATAGTTACAAGTGGTACAGGAGAATATAATTCTCCACACCAAGTATCTTTACCATAGAAAGTAGATTATTCTACTTTTTTTCATTAAAAAAAGCACTATTTGTGCTTATAGCCATACGCCATATATCAAAGCAAGTAGAGCAAGAATTAAACCAACTATCCAAAATAATTTTACTATATCTGATTCTCTCCAACCAAGTCTTTCAAAGTGATGATGTATTGGAGCCATTAAGAATACTCTTTTATGAAAGAATTTAACAGATATTACTTGAATAATAACTGTAAGAGTCTCAATAACAAATACTCCACCAATAACAGCAAGTGATAATTCATGTGAAGTTAATATAGCTATTGTAGCAAGAGTAGCCCCCAAAGTTAAACTACCAGTATCTCCCATAAAGACTTTAGCAGGATTAGTATTGTATACCAAAAATCCAATTAGTGAACCAACCAACACAAAACAAAATATACCCATATCTTGATATCCTTGTATCCAATAACTTCCCCAGGATATAAGTCCAAAAGCTAGAAATGAAATAGCCGATAAACCACCTGCCAATCCATCAAGTCCATCAGTTAAATTAACAGCATTTGAAGATCCAACTAATAGGAATAAAATAAATACTCCATAGAACCAGCCTAAATTCCATTTTATACCTAAAGCCGTAATTTCAAGAACTGACTTTGAATCTGTATATAAACTATATAATAAATAGAAAACTAAAGCCACCACAAACTGAAATAACAATTTTTGCGTTTGTGTTAGTCCCTCATTTCTTTTCTTTTTAATACTAATATAATCATCTAAAAAACCAATCATAGAATAAGAAATAAAAACGAAAAGTACTATTAAAAGATTCACCGAAAATTCTATTTTTTTAGTAAATAAAAGTATTAATATTGTAACTATTGTAGGTATTATAAATATAAGCCCACCCATCGTAGGAGTACCAGACTTCTTCTGATGATTTTCTACATACACATTAATTCTCTGACCAGCCTTAATTTTTTTTAAAATAGGAATTAAGAAATATCCAAATACTGTTGATAATATAAAACCTATCATTAAAGCAAATAATGATTTTGTAAGTGTTAACATAATCCACTTCCTTCATAGTTAATTATACCATAAATATTCTTAGTTATTATAATAAATAATCAATTTTACAATCAGTTGTCATTTGTTAGTAATATTCTTACCGTTGAATATTCTTTTAATATAGTTCCTTCACTAGGGGATACTAATTTAACATATTCACCACTACCAGTATATTCAATATTAAAGTTTTTTAATAATTTTATTGCTTCTTTCTTAGAAAGACCAACAATATTGGGAATAGCATAATACTTTTCATCAAACCATTGATATTTTTTTTCTAAAGTATAGTCTGATTTTTCAATATTTAATTTAGAAATAATATCTTTCATAATACTTTTAGCTATTGGAGCTGAAACAGTTCCACCATACTGAGTTATACCCTTAGGATTATCAACAGCAACATACACAACTGCTTGAGGATTATCAGCTGGTAAAAAACCTATAAACGAAACAATATAGTTACTAGGTAAATAAGCACCATTTTTTACTTTTTGAGCCGTACCAGTTTTACCACCAACACGATATCCTTCAATATAAGCATTCCTTCCGGTACCATAAGCTACAACGGTTTCTAAGGCCATTCTTACTGTTTGACTTGTTTCATTACTTATAACTTTTCTAACTATTGTAGGCTTATTTTCTTTAATTATTTCTTTTGTATTTGGTTCAACAATTCTTTTAACTACATAAGGTTTATACAAATTACCACCATTAATTGCAGCAGATACGGCTGTTATTTGTTGTATAGGAGTTTATTAAATGAAACTTTTTACCTAAAATATCAGAGAATGCATTGATACTTTCTCCTGTCTTAATAAAAATATCTAATTTAATTTGTTTATCATTTTGTTTATGAACTATTATTCTATCTATTAGTTCATTAAATACATCACTATAGCATTCATTATCTTCTAAACATTTTTCTAATGAACTTTTAATTTCATTAATTTTGTTTTCTATATAGTTTTTATCTTTTTTATTACTTTGTAATTCATCTATTTTAAATTGATAATCATTTATTTCTTCATTAATTAAATCTACTTGTTTTTTATAATCTTCTTTAGATAAATATTCTTCCATTACAAGTTCTAATAATTTATCTTTTTTACTATTTAAAAGTAATAATTTAGATTCTAAAGTTTTAATTTCATTTTTATCATTATTCATTTCTAAATAGTTTTTACATTCATTTAATACTTCATCAAAGATATTATTTCTTTTCTTAAATAACTTATTAAACATATTTTTAAATACTTTATCTAATTCAAGTTCAAATACTCTAGGATTAGAGCAACCTTTTAAACTTTCTTTTCTATATATTTGACATTCCCATACAGGGTTATTTTTTCTTTTTCCAGCACTTGATCTATGATAAGTTAGGTTATGACAACCACAATATATTTTTCCCGAATAAGTATATCTATTTTGAAATACAGCTTTATTAACTGACCGATTAGTAAAACTATCTTGTCTTTCTCTTAATTTAGTATTAGCTCTTTCCCATAGTTCTTCAGATACGATAGGTGGAACATTATTATAATCTTTATAGATAATCCAATCAGATTCATTTAATCTTTTCTTTTGTTTAGTACGATAATCTAATACTTTTGATTTATGTCCACAATAATATCCTTTATATTTAGGATTTTCTATAATTCTAGTTAATATTGTTGTATCTATTCGTTTTCCTGTTCTACTTTTGTAACCTATACTATATAAATATCTTGATACTTTAGATAAACCATCAGTAGTATTTGCATATCTATCAAATATTGTTTTAATCATTTCTGCCTCATTTTCATCAATTACTAATTTACCTTTATCTTTTACATAACCATAAATATTAGAGCATCCTAGTACCACGCCATTATCAATACTCCTTTTCATACCAAACGAAACTCTTTCAGATAATCTTCTAACCTCATCTTGAGCAATAGAAGACATCAATGTAAGCCTAAGTTCAGAATCAGGTAATATTGTATTAATATTATCATTTAAAAAATATACACCAACACCATTAGATAAAAGTTCTTGTGTATACATAATACTATCTAGTGTACTTCTTGAAAATCTTGAAATTTCTTTGGTTAATATTAAATCAAATTTATGCCTTTTAGCATCTTCAATCATTCTTAAAAATTCTTCACGTTTTTTAACCTGTGTACCACTTATTCCTTCATCAATATATGAACCTATAAATTCCCAGTTAGGAACTTTACTAATATAATCATTAAAGAAAGATATTTGACTTTGTAAAGAATGTAATTGCTCATCTTTATCAGTTGATACTCTTGCATAAAAACATACTCTTAAATTTAATTCTTGTAGTGGAACACCTTTCATAATGTTATTCCTAACTGTATATAAGTCCATAATGTGCCTCCTAAGTTAATATTCTATAATTATCTATATTCTTTATATAATCATCATTAATCTTACTTTTTTCTAATTCAAGGTTCTTCAATAATTTATTAATACAAAAGTTATACATTCCATCATCAATAGTATTTTCTCTTTTTAAAAATTCAAGTAATTTAATACTTGTTTCTATTTCAATTATTTTAGATGGAACTTTATTAATACTCTCCATATACTTTGTCCTTTCTTTTAAGTTTATTTTTATAAAAACTAAAAAAGAACTTAAGGTAATAAGTTCTACAAAAAACTTGAAAACTTAAACACCTCAAAGGACAAAATTAGACTAAATCATCATTTGAAATAAATTAAGTTTTCAAATAACAATTTAGTTTTTAATATTAATATTTTAAAATTCTTCTAGCTATTTCATAGCCATCAATACTATCAGGTAATAATTCATCATGTTCTAATATCAAGAATAATTCTGCAAGTACATCTTTCTTTTCTTTAAACGGTAATTTTTCAAATACTGGTATCAATTCTTTATATTTTTTTGGATAAAGACGATAAAGACTATATTTATAATTCCAATATTCTTTAATTTCAATTACTAAATAATGATAATCAATACTACTTGGATTAAATATTTCTATATCAATACTATCATCAAGTAAACTAGGATTAACCTCACTTAAACTATTAATTTGATCTCTATCCCATAAGTTAAAAACATAGCTAATAAATTTTAGTTTATCATCTCTATCAAGTTCATTTATTTTTATAACTAATTCTTTTACTTCATTACTTGTATTTTTTAAATACATATTAAACACACTCCTTCATTTCTAATTTAAGTCATTTTAAGAAACTTTATTTTTAGTGCATATAATTTAATTAAAAATAATATTAAAATCGCACATAGGCTAAATTAGATACTAATAAATTAACTTTTTGTTTTACTATTTATCACTTAAAAAGAAGAAATTTGCAAGCATCTTTTTATAAAAAAATTTAATTTAGGTTTTATCATCTTTATCTATTTTTTTAATTTATTAATATATTAGTTATTAATAGGATAGTGTTATCCATTTATAGTTAATCGGAGTCTATTTTAATACCATCTGGATTTTCATAGATATAATATTAATAAATAAATCTTCCATTATCATCATAAGTTTTTTCAATTTCTACATAATGATTTTCTTTTAATTCTTTAATTGCATTATTAACTGCATCTTTGCTTTCTTTGCAAAGCAAACATAAACCATTAATATTAAATTTCCAATCATCAGGTAAAGATAACATTAAAGTTAGTAATCCTTTAGCTTTTAAAGATATGTTTTTATCTTCTAAATATTTATTATCTATCTTTGTATAATTTGTAATTTTATTAGTTCTAAATATCATAATTATTCTTCCCTTCTTAAATTATGAGTAGCCACTTTTACTATTTTCATTGTATTTTTTATAGTTAAAACACTATATATTTTTAATGAGCATAAGAAAAACGACACCACAAATCTATTTATTTCTTTTAAAATAAAGATTAATTAGTGGTGTCTTACTATTTTTGCACTTGCAAAAATGACTACTTTTACAAGAGAAAGTGGCTACTCAAACTTATCTATCCTTTTAACCTTAATAAAAAAAGTGGCTACTAATTTAATAAATAGTGACCACTATATAGAAATTTATTAAAAATATGTGCTTCCGTTAGTTTTTAACTTATACTATCATCCCCTAACAAAAAAGAGAAAAACAAAGTTCCTCTTTCCATAATTTTTTCTTATCTTACTATATTATACCACTTGACAAAACGCAATCAAGTTTATTTCATGATTAATTTATGTTGTTGTGTGTTTATTTTATGATGTATTTAAATTTTGCAATATTATCTATTTTTAAAAGATTCTAATTCTGGCATTCCATAATCTTTTAATACATCATTTTTTATGCTTTCAAATTCTTCGATTATCTTAACTCCCCATTCTCTAGTATATGTACCATTTTTAACTTTGACATTTGTATTTTGTATTACAAATTTAGTCAAAATATTTATTATTCCTACAATAACTTGTTGTGATACTTGATTATTAACACACAAATCTACATATGAACAAAATTCAAAATATTTCCCTTCCCCAATAATTTTATCAAATTCTTTTGCAATATAAATTGGATCATTCATCATACCATATAAAAAATCATTTATTTTAACTACAGCTCCTTTATCAGTAGTTGTAGTTGAAAAAATACTGCCACCATTATCTAATATATATTGATAGTTTACATTAGGAAAATTTGAAAATGCAGCAATTGTTAATCTAGATAATGGAATTGACGAAAAATATCCAGTTGTTATATTATTAATATTCCATTTTGATACACTTTTTTTCATAACAGTATCAATAGAAATTCCTAGTGCTTTAAAAGTTTCATCAAAGGCAACTTTTGAACAAATTGCTAAAATATCTGCCATAGATTCACAATATCCACCATTATGAATTTTATTACCTGTTCCAACAATATCTTTTTCATAGATACTTCCATCAACAGCTTGCCACTCTTTACCATTGATAATAGTATTATTGTAAAATGGTATATTATCTTTATGTCCAGCAACTTTATGATTTCCAAAAGCATCATAAGCTGCAGCAGTAAAAGCATGAATTAACTCATGTCTTATATAGTGACTTATTTGAGCATCGGATATACTACTATGTTCATACCCTTTTACTCTAACATTTATTTTGCTATTTATTCCATTTTCATATCCCGTTTTCCCAGGTTCTTTGCCAGTTATTCCATTTCCTTCATAATCAAATGGGTAGGTTGTAATACTACTTATTCTATTATTTAAAGCATTTATTATTCTTTTATTTCCTTCTCCAAATAATTTTAATATATCTGTATAAGCTCTAATTATTTCAATTTTATCTTTTTCAACATTAGCATTTATTTTCATTTTAATTACTCCTCGTATATATTAACACATTAATAATAATTTTTTTCTAGAGAAATCACACAATTATTATTTAAAAATATCAATTTATTGTAATTTTAAAGTTTTTTTAATCTTTATAATACATCTGATTTTTACTAGTAGGTTTATCTGGTAATGTCATTTTAATTAGTCCGTTTTCTAAAGCTGGATTTAAATAATTATCCCTAAATGAATCCTTAGATTTTAATCCTAATTTATCCATTATTTCAAATGCACTCATAGGAATATTATAATCCATCACTTCAAGTAATTTAGTTACATATCCACTTATATGTGTTATTTCTTTTTCGGTACTATCTAATAAATTATCTAACTCTTTATCAATCATATTTAACATAAATTCTATAAATTCATTTGAATTACCAGTATTATTACAATTATTAATTACTTTATAATATTCTTCTTGATATTTTTTTATTTGTGATTCTATAGGTACATATTCAAATATTTCTTTCCATTTAGATAAAATTATATTTTGCCATAACCTAGCAGTTCTTCCATTTCCATCACTAAATGGATGAATAAATACAAATTCATAATGAAATATAGAAGATAGTATTAATGGATGTATTTTATCTTTAAATTCTTTCATCCAATTAAATAAATCATTCATTAAAGTTTCCACATATTCAGGTTTAGGAGCAATGAAAATACAATTGTCATTTTCATCAAAAACTCCTTCTTCTCCTTTTCTAAATACTCCTGATTCTTCTACGATTAAGAATGTCATAACGCCATGTATTTTTAGTAAATCTTTAATACTATAAGGGTTAGCTTCTTTCATCATTTCATATGCTTTATAAGCATTTTTTACTTCTTGTATTTCTTTTTGATCACCAAGTACTAATTTACCATTAATAACATCTTTAACTTGATTAAATGATAAAGAATTTGCTTCAATAGCTAAAGATGAATGTATCGAATGTATACGATTATTTCTTCTTAATACTGGCATTTTATTTAAATTACTGAAATTATCTAATTTTCCAACTTTTTCCATTATACTTCCAACAAGTTCTAGCATTCTGTTTGAAATAGTAAATGGTGGAACATATTTGTCCATTAAAATCACCTCTTATTTTCCTAATAATATTATACCACAAGTAAAATATAATATCAATCATCTTACATATATCTTACACGTTTTCTTGCATTGCTATTTAATAATTATGTTACTTTTTTAATTAATTTCTTTATTTTTTAATTTTGAAAGTAACAATAGTTTTTGTTGCTTTTTAATGTAATAATTTTAAAATTATAGTTATCTTGCAACATTTAAATTTATATAAAACAATTATAACTAAATTCAACATCATATTTTTTTGTATATTTACTATTTATTCCTCTAGTTATAGTAAGAGTATCATTTATTAGACAATAAGGTGTATAGCAGTCACGCTTATTCCTTGACCAAAAGAAGAAGTTGCTAATTCAACAGGACCTACACGGGATAGGGGAAATAATATTCCATTTTCTTCACCATTTAAATCTATACCAGTTTTTTTTCCAAAACCAAAGTTTTCAATATAAGAAAATAATCTTTCTTTTCCTAATTTTTGACCTAATGATACAAATCCAGGATTACAACTATTTTGAACAACTTGTAAATAAGTTTGTGTTCCATGGCCACCATGACGCCAGCATTTTATTCTAGCACCATCAACATTAATAGAACCACTATCAGTAAATGTATCATTAAGAATATCAACTGTTTTTTCCTCAATTGAAGCAGCTAAAGTAATTATTTTAAACGTAGATCCAGGTTCATAAGTAGAGAATATAGCTAGATTTCTATTAATTTCTTCAATAGAAAATTTTTTATAATTATTAGGATTAAAGTCTGGTTTAGAAGCAAGTCCAAGTATTTCACCATTATTAGGATTCATTACAATAGCCCAAGCACCATCTGCATTATATTTATCCATAACATTATTAAGTTCCCTTTCAATAGAAGACTGAATATCATAATCAATAGTAAGATACAAGTCCATTCCATTTGTAGGTTCAGAATAAATACTACTTATATTTAGCTTATTACCCTTAGCATCACTATAATACTTAATAGCGCCACTTTCTCCAGTTAAATACTTATCATATTTAAGCTCTAATCCAGATAATCCCTGATTATCTATTCCTACATATCCTAATGAATGAGAAAATAGGCTGTTATAAGGATAATACCTTTTACCTTCTTTTAAAAGATAAACCCCATCGTAATGCAAATTGTTAATTTTATCAGCAATATCATAGGATAATTGTCTACCTTCCGGGTGAACGATTTCAACAGAAGATTTCTTATAAACATGTTTCCTAATAACTTCTTCATCTACATTTAATATATTAGCAATATCATGAACAACCTTATCTTTATCTTTTACTTGATTTGGAACAATAACTAAAGATACAGTCGTTAAATTATCAGCTATAACCTTATTATCACTAGTAATTATTTTTCCTCTATCAGCACCAATAACAAGATTTCTATTCCATAAATCATTAGCCAAATCATTTAACCTATCATAATCAATTACCTCTATATAAAAAACTTTAAAAATAATTAATAAAAAGCATAATATGATAGACAATAATATAATTTTAATTCTCTTGTGTATTTTTTTAAAAAACATAATATCCCTCAACTAATCGTATGTTATTATATAAAAAAAAAACACAAAAAAGAGGCTGACCCCCAAGGAACAGCCTCCCAAAAAGAATAAAAAGGGGTTGGCTAGTGTGATACTAGCACCAATTCGTCTAAAATTTGAATTGGTGATTTATATACTAACCGAAGTTGATAATTTTGTCAAGAAAAAAATAAAAAAAAATAATATAAAAAATAATAATATAATTTAAAAGAGACCACATATAATGGTCTCCCAAAAAGAATAAAAAGGGGTTGGCTAGTGTGATACTAGCACCAATTCGTCTAAAATTTGAATTGGTGATTTATATACTAAACGAAGTTGATAATTTTGTCAAGAAAAATATAAAGTTTTTTTAATATTCTTTTTATCTATCTTGAAAAAGAATTAATAATATGTTATTCTTAATATGAAAAGGTAGCTGATAATATGGACAGGAAAAAGTTAATAGGTTTAATTATTGGAATTATATTATTTGCAGCATTAATAGTGGGAGCGACATTTGCCTGGTTAACATATGCCATTAATGTCACAAATGGCAATTACAATGTAGAAACAAGTTGTTTTGATGTCAATTATGAAAATGGTGCTGATATTTCAGGAACTTTAAATATGGTTGCAAATCCATTAAACGGTAGAAGTACAACTATATCAATGGGAATTAATAAAGGATGTAATGTTAATGCTAAAGGCAAGATTGAATTAGTTATAAATTCCATTAGTAGTAAATTATATGAAGCCACAACAGCTCATTGTGAAAACACATCAACATTAGAAACTTTATTAAATTATTCAAGTCAAACTGCTTGTGAGACCAGTTCAGGTGAAACAGTTACAGATCTTACTAGAGTATGGACTACTAAATCTGCTTTAAAATATGCCATATATGAAGAAAATTTTTCAGGAGAACCTATAATAGTAGGACATATAAATGAGTCAACAGGAACAATAACTTTATATGAAAGTTTTGCATTAAATGTAGGAAGTAGTACAAAGTATTATATTAGCATTTGGTTAGATGGTAATATAGCTGATAGTCAATATGTTAATCAATCATTCTCGGGATATATAAAAGCAAGTGCTATACAACAAGATCAATAAAAAACAAATTTTTAAATTTGTTTATTTATTGATCATATTACTTTCATAAAATAAAGGTAACAAAATATAATTATTATCCTTTAAATATTTAATAGCATCAGGCAAAATAGATAAGGTTATTTTATTATAATCATGAAATAATACAACTTCTATATTCTGATTAATAGAATTAGTAAAATTATTCCAAGCTACATCTTTATTTGGCAAATAACCACCATCACCATCTTGTGCGCTCCAATCAACCCAACCATATTTTTTTTCTCTTAAACCTTTTATAATATCATTTTTTAAGTTTCCTGCCGTAGAAGCCCCACCAGGAAATCGCACAATATTTGTAATAACTCCTGTTTTTTCTTTTATAAATTCTTCCTGTTTAACTACCTGATTAATAAATGAAGTTGAACTAGAATATAGTCCATTAAATATTTGATGGGAATAAGTATGATTAGCAATAGTATGACCATCAAGTACTATTTTTTTATACAAAGAATGGCATTCTTTCAATTGATTATCGTAACATCTTTCTTTATTAAGTCCAATTGTAAAGAATGTAGCTTTAACATCATTTTCTTTTAATACTTTTAAAAAATCATTCGTAGAATAATAAGGGCCATCATCAAATGTTAAATATGCAATTTTATAATCTGTCTCCTTCTTAATTATTTTATTTTCTAATTCCAAAGCAAGTTTAAAAACTTCATCCTTTACACTATCAGTCATACTATCAATATTTTTTAAATTATTGAACTTTTCTTCAAGTTCTATCTTGTTATTATTTATAACACTATAACTTTCTTTTTTTTCTTCTATCTTTTCCTCATATTCACTATTTAATTTAACTTCTACTTCTAGTTTGGAATAAACTCTAAAAATAACAAAAACAAGTACAATAATTACAATAATAAATGTAATGTTTAATGCGATAATGCTTCTGTTAGTGTTTCTTTCAATTTTTTCCATGATTGATATACCTCTACTTCATCTTTTTTTATTTTTTCTTCTTCATCTATTTTACTATTAATATCATTAACACTATCTTGGAGTTTATTATTATCATTATCTATCATTTTTATTTCCTCTTTTAAATTATTATTTAATTTAACTATATTAGTATATTTAATATAAGTATATCCAAATAATAATATACAAATACCAAATATAACAGAAAGAACTATCATAGTAATTTTCTTATTCATAATACCACCATCTTATTCCATATTAAACAATTAATTTTATCCTATTAATTTACTATAACTAAATATTATCACAAAATAGAATATTAATCAACTTTACATCAATATTTTTTATCTATAATATATCTTGAAATAAAAAAACATATGATATATAATTATTATGGTGAATATAATGACAAAAATAAAAAAAAGACGTATCAGATATGATAGAATATTAATAGTGCTAATAATAATAGTAGGGTCATTTTTTTTAATAAGAAGTTTATCTAAAAAAGAATTGAAAGATACAACATCTTATATGCCTAATTTAATAGGATTAAATATTAATGATGGAATAGATGAAATAAAAAAATATAACTTTGAAATAGAAAAAGAATACATCTATGATGAAACAGATAAAGATACTATAATTGAACAGAGTATAAAAGAAAATACAAAGATAGATAATCAAAAAGAATTAATTATTAAAATATCCAAAGGAAAAATAGATAAAGAAAAATTAAAACAAGATAATATAAATGAATTAGGTAAAATACCTATTATGATGTATCATGGAATAGTAGATAAAAAAAATAGTGAAACAGACTATATAGGTGGAAATGTTGATAAAGATGGTTATACAAGAACAAGTGAAGCATTTAGACAAGATCTTGAATTATACTATGAAAAAGGATATAGAATGATAAGAATATCAGATTATATAGAAGGGAAAATAGATGTTCCTTATGGATATAGTCCAATTATCTTAACTTTTGATGATGGAAATGCCAACAATCTAAAAGTAACTGGATTAGATGAAAAAGGAAATATAATTATTGATAAAAACAGTGCTGTTGGTATCTTAGAAGAATTTAAAAAGAAATATCCTGATTATAATGTAACTGCTATATTCTTTGTAACAAACAACTTATTTAATCAACCAGAATATAATGAAAAAATATTATCATGGTTGGTAGATAATGGCTATGAAGTAGGAAATCATACCAAAGGACATGATAATTTTAAAAATATAGATATTAATAAAACTCAAGAAGTAGTAGGGTATATGTATAATAAGTTATCTACAATAATCAATGATAAATACTCCAAAATAGTAGCTCTTCCTTTTGGAAGTCCATATTCTAAAGAACATCCTAACTATAAATATATTATTGATGGAAGTTACGATGGAGTAGAATATCATACTAAAGCAGCTTTAAGAGTAGGTTGGGAGCCAGAAGTAAGTCCATTTCATAAAGACTTTGATGAAACATTTTTAAAAAGATGTCGTGCTTACGATAATAACGGAAAAGACTTTGATATAGAAATGGTCTTAAGAATGAATGAAAAATCAAGATATATATCAGATGGAGATATAACTACAATAACAACAAGTAAAGAAAATGAAGAATTAATAAAAAATGAAACATTAGAAAAAATAATTTATTAGGAGGAACTATGAATAACAAAGGATTTGCAATAACATCAATAATATATGCAATATTAGTATTATTCTTAATGGTTCTTTTATCGATGCTAGCCATATTATCCAATCAAAAAAATATGTCAGAAGACTTAATTGATGGAGAGTCTGGAGCAAGGAGTATAACTAACTTAGAAAAAATAGATATAACTAAAGAACTGTCATCAGGTAAATATACCATACCTAAAACAGCAATGTATTATTATATTGCAAGTGACTGGCAATGTAAGTTTTATGCTTATAAAGGTGATGAAATAACAATATTAAGTAATTATTATATAAGCATAAATGGAACCTGTGAATGTAATTGCCAAGGAGAAATACCATCTTCATCAAATCCTAATACAGGTAAAGAGTCAAGTAGTAAAATAACATCGTCATCATCATCTAGCAGTAGTAATGCTAAAGTAAAAAGATAAGTTAGAAGGGACAATATGATAATTGAATTTTTAAAAGAAGAAAAATGCAATGAAATGTTTAATTTAATTAAAGATTGTTTTAATTTGGAAGTTAATAATAATATTAAAGAAATAATAAAATCAGAAAATTGTAAAGCTATAATTATGACAAATAAAGATGAATTAATAGGAACTGCCATAATAGATATTCTAAATGATTATATAAAAAATCAAAAATATTATTATATAAATTATGTTTGTATAAAAAAAGAATATAGAGGATATGGATATTCTAAAAAAATTATGGAGTATATAGAAGAATTGGCTAGACAAGATAATATTTCCTACATAATGTTAACATCATCTAGTCAAAGAGAAATAGCTAATAAATTATATTTAAGTTTTGATTATAAAAAAATAGATACAAATATATTTAAAAAAGAATTTAAATAATTTACATAAAGTTGATACTAACTATCTTTACTAACAATGAAAAAAAATAATATAATAAAAAAGAATAGAGAGGGGTAATATGAGTAATATTTCAAAAGAAGAATTAAAAAAATTAGATGCCTATTTTAGAGCAAGTAATTATTTGTCCGTAGGACAATTATACTTATTAGATAATCCTTTATTAAAAAGAAAATTAACTTTAAATGACGTAAAACCAAAGCTTGTTGGACATTGGGGAACAGTTCCAGGTCAGAATTTTATTTATACACATCTAAATAGAATTATTACCAAATATAACCTAAATATGATTTATATATCAGGGCCAGGACATGGTGGAAATGCCATGGTAGCTCAAACATATTTAGAAGAAACTTATAGTGAAATATATCACAATATTACATATGATGAAAAAGGAATGAAAAAACTATTTAAACAGTTCTCATTTCCTTGTGGAATATCAAGTCATGTAGCACCAGAAACCCCCGGTAGTATCAATGAAGGAGGAGAATTAGGATATAGTTTAGCTCATGCCTATGGAGCGGTAATGGATAATCCAACCCTAATAGCAGCCTGTGTCGTAGGAGATGGTGAAGCTGAAACAGGACCACTGGCAACATCATGGCACTCTAATAAATTTATTAACCCCAAAACAGACGGAACAGTTTTACCAATTTTACACTTAAACGGATATAAAATAAATAATCCTACTATCTTTTCGAGAATGTCTGATACAGAACGTAATGCCTATTTCCTAGGATGTGGTTACAAAGTATATCATGTATCAGGTAATGACACTATGACTATTCACGAGAGAATGGCTAAGACACTAGACAAAGTTGTTAGAGATATAAAAAAAATAAAACAAAGTAAAAGCAAAAATAGACCATTATGGCCAATGATAATTCTTGAAACACCAAAAGGATGGACAGGACCTAAAAAATATGAAGGTAAAGTTATTGAAGGAACATATAGAGCCCATCAAATACCAATTAATGTTTCTGATCAAAAAAGCTTAAAAGCCTTAGAAGATTGGCTATTAAGTTATCATCCAGAAGAACTATTTGACAAAAATGGCACTCTAATAAAAGAATTACGTGATATTCATCCTAAAGGAATTAAAAGAATGGGAGCAAATCCCAATGCTAATGGAGGATTACTATTAAAAGAATTAATTGTCCCAGATTATAAAAAATATGCAATAGATGTACCATATCCCGGAGCCGTTTGTGGAGAAGATATGCGTAATCTAGGAAAATTTGTCAGAGATATAATTACTGAAAATAAAAATAATTTTAGAGTTTTTGGACCAGATGAAGCAGTATCTAATAGACTTACAGCAATGTTTGAAAAAACAAATAAAAGATGGATTGATAAAAAATTAAAAACAGATGATTATTTATCTAATGATGGTAGAGTGATGGATGCAATGCTATCAGAACATTTATGTGAAGGATGGCTAGAAGGATATCTTCTAACAGGAAGGTATGGCTTCTTTAACAGTTATGAATCATTTATTAGAGTTATAGATTCCATGGCAAGTCAACATGCCAAATGGCTAAAAGTATGTAACGAACTATCATTTAGAGCACCAATATCATCACTAAACTATGTTCTAACATCCAATGTATGGCAACAAGACCATAACGGATACACACATCAAGATCCAGGGTTTATTAACCATATAGTTACAAAAAAAGCAGATATAGTTAGAGTCTACTTGCCCCCCGATACTAATACATTATTATGTTGTTTTAATCATATTATAAAGACTAAAAATTATATTAATTTAATTATTGCATCAAAACATCCACGACCACAATGGTTAACTATGGAAGAAGCAATAAAACACACTGCTAAAGGAATAGGCATATGGGAATTTGCAAGTAATGATAATGGCCAAGAACCTGATATAATCATGGCTTCTTGTGGAGAAGCACCTACATTAGAGACAATTGCTGCTATTGGAATATTAAAAGAAAACTTTAGAGAATTAAAAATAAGAATGATAAATGTTGTAGATTTAATGAAACTACAAGGAAGACATCCTCATGGATTAAGTGATGATGAATATGACATGCTCTATACTAAAGATAAACCAATTATTTTTAATTTTCATGGTTACCCTGATTTAATACATCAATTAACTTATAAAAGAACTAATCAAAATATGCATGTCCATGGTTATATAGAAGAAGGAACAATAACAACACCATTTGATATGAAAGTTCAAAATAAAATAGATAGATATCATTTAGTTATGAATGCCTTAAAATATTTACCACAACTAGGAGATAGAAGATCTGGTTTAAATCAAAAATGTCGTGATAAATTAATAGAACACAAACTGTACATAGCAGAATATGGAAAAGATTTACCAGAAATTATAGATTGGCACTTTAATAATTAAAAAGAAACTAAGAAAAAGTTTCTTTTTTTCCTTATTTATGGTATTATTAAAATAGGAAAAAGAATCAAAGAAAGGTGCACATTTATGGACGAAGACAATCAAACGTATACTATAGATGATTATATAGCAGATGGAATAGATAAAATCTATGAAACAATTAATAATGTTGATGTTAAACTAGATGACAATTTAAATGATTTAAAAGAAGAAGTTAATAAATTAAATACAGAAGTTAATAATCTTGTTACTAGTTTAAGAGAAACAACCATAGTAACAGAAGCCAAACAAAACATAATGATATCACAAATGGAATTTGATAAACGTTATCAATATAGAGATGATGTTAGAAATAAAATACTAGGTATTATACAATCATTAGATATCAATGTCATAAAAAAAAGCACAATAGAAAATTTAAGAGATGACTCACTTATTAATAATCATAATTATTGGTTATCATCATCTTTAGTAGCCTTATGCTCTTGGTACACAAACAATAAAAAAATGGCTTATATTGCTCTAGAATCAGCAATAAAGTATAACGATCAAAAAACATCATTATTGTTTTCCTTAATTCATTTGTATGCCAAAAAATATGATGGAGCAATAAAATGGTTTGATAGATATCTTGAATTACAAAACCCATTAAAAACGGAAGGAATATTTGTGCTTGTCGTAGACCTTATTACAAGTGGAGTATTAGGAAATGAAGGAACTACAAAGTTTTTAAATAAAATTAATGAATGGACTAGAGAATTAGATAAAATAGACCATATATATAATAAACAGGTTTCTTTTTGGGAGAATTACTTCTCAAATATTATAACTAATAAAGATATTAGTATTTCTTCATATATTTCTAACTATGTCTTAGAAGCATCAGAATTAAAAGATAAACTAATTTTATCAAAATGTTATAGTGAATTTATCCAAAAGTTCAAAAATATATATGATAAAAAGAATTATGATGTAATTTCTTTTGAAAAAAAGATAGAAAAAATTATAGGCAATTTAATTTATGATTATGATTATGATGAATATGAACTTAAAAAAGATATTATAAAAAATAAATTGATTGTAAATGAAAATGGCAATGTGGAAGAGGCTTTAAAAAAATCTGAAAATAATAATTCTGTTATTTTAAATGAAGTAGATGATTTATATACTATTATTACTAATATAGCCCTAAATGAAACTGAAAACAATTATCTTTTAACAATAAATACAAGAAAAGTATGTTTAGGATTATGCAAGAAGTATATATTAACAGGTTATAATAATGTTATAAAAAAATATTTTAATAATAAAGAACTCAACTTCACAATAATGATAGATGATTGGACTGGAATAACCAAAAATGGTAGTAATGAAAAAGAACTTCAAACATATTTAGAAGAATTCTATTTAAATAAAAATAAACAAAATTTAAAAGAAGATAAATTGTTTAATAGAGAAATGTTAATAGCAATAATCATTGGATTAATAGGAACAATCATCTTATACAAAATACCAATTTTATCAATTATTATATTACTTTCTACTATTATCTTTTGTATATGTCAAATGTATATAATTAATAAAAAAAATTCAGAAAAAAAAGAGAAAGTTAATATCATGATACAAGAAAATAGAAAATTATTAAATAAAATTATAATAGAAATAGTTGATTTTTGTCATATGTATAATGAAAATAATATTAACATAGATGATTTTTCAGATTATATAAATAAATACAATCCTAATGATTTTATTATTACCAACAGTGATGAAAGAAATATTATAATAGATAGAAAGGAAATATAATATGAGTGAAAATAAACTTATTCCCAAAATAGATAGTATTATTCCAATTGAAGAAGATAAAATAAATGACATAGACGGAATAGAAGATATTAATATTTCCGAAGAATTTATAAGAGGGTTACCAGAATGGGATTTACTTCCTCCAAATCAATTTGTTAAAAGAAATGGAGGTAATGAAAATTGACATATTATGAGTTAATGGACATCCTAGAAACTATTAGAATATCCCCAAGAAATTCAGAATATATAAATAAATTAAATAATACTACTTTATTAGTATATAATGATATAGAACCAAATATTAAAGGATTTATAGAAAAGATAATGATTTATAGACTATCTAATGAACTTAATAAACTTTTAAATAGAATATATTCCATAGATTATGATAATCTAAGTCTAGATTTAGTAGAATTTCAAAGAGAAGTTAATTACCTAGAAGGACTTTCTAAAATTAAAATAATTAAAGATAATACCAAAAAAGAATTAATAAATAATAGTTTATTTAAATTATCTAGTCAATTTTGTGATGAATTATATAAAAATGTTTCATATATTGACACAGATGGAAGATATAAAGAATTGGTAGATAGTTATAGATTTACAATTAAGGAGGGGTAAAATGAATTACAATGAAACAAAAGATTTAACAAAACAATATTTATTAGCAAGAATACCATTTATAGCAATTAATTCTATTGAGAAAAAAAGAGTAGAAAGAATGTTTTTAGAATTATCTAAAGAAATGAATATACCAATATATTTTTATTCAATGTCAAAAGGGTTATTTGAAATAACAAGTGGTAAAGTCTTAAATGAAACAAAGACAACAACAGGGGTATTAGATTATATTGGAGAACAATTAAAAATTAAAGATAATCATATCTTTGTATTATCTGATATAACAGATATAGAAAGTGAAAGTGTTATATCAAGATTTTTGAATGATATTGTCACATTAGCAGAAGAACACAATAGTAGTATAGTAATTGTTCATTCTGGAGATACAATATGGTCTAATTTAAAAAGATTAGGAATGTCATTAGAATTACCACTACCTACTGAAGAAGAATTATATGAAATAATTAAAAAAAGTATTTTACCTTATAAAAGTCAAATACAACTAGAATGGAATGAAGAAAACTTTAAAGAAGCAGCTACTACTTTATCGGGTTTAAGTGAAATAGAAGTTAAAAATGTAATATCATCACTTATAGCAACCGGATCAATAACACAAGAAGACCTAATTGATTTAAAATATACTAAAGATAGTATGTTTAGTAATATAAGTGGACTTGAAAAAATAGAAGTAGATAAGAATATATCTATTGGAGGATTAGATAATTTAAAAGAATGGCTAACAGAAAAGAAAAAACTTATGTCTCCTTCAAAAAGAGAAGAAATGAAAAAAAGAGGAATAAAACCTCCTCGTGGCCTTTTAATCGTAGGAGTACCAGGATGTGGTAAAAGTTTATGTGCTAAAGCTATTTCACATATGTGGCAATTACCGCTATACCTTCTTGATTTTGCAACAGTACAAGGACAATATGTAGGACAAAGTGAAAGACAATTAAAAGAAGCATTAGAAGCAGCTGAATCTGTCTCTCCTTGCATATTATGGATAGAAGAAATAGAAAAAGGTTTATCAGGAGGATCTGATTCCAATGGAGTTACTAATAGGATGATTGGTCAATTTCTATTTTGGCTCCAAGAATGTCAAAAAGAAGTATTTGTCGTAGCAACTGCTAATGATGTTACAAGTTTACCAGCCGAACTATTGCGTAAAGGAAGATTTGATGAAATGTTCTTCGTAGATTTACCAACTAAAAATGAAAGAGCAGAAATAATTTCACTATATTCACAAAAATACTTAAAAGTAAAGTTAGCAGATAGTTTTATGAATAAAATTCTAGAAGTTTCTGAGGGATTTTCTGGAGCTGACTTAGAATCTGTTATTCGTGATATAGCTTATAAATTGGTTGCAGAAAATATACCCTTGACAGAAGAGTTATTTATTAATAGTTTTCTAAATACTAAGTCATTAATGAAAACAAATCCAGAAAAAATAGAAAAAATTAGAGCATGGGGAAAAGAAAGAGCTGTTTGGGCAGGAAAAGATATTTAGTAAATTTATTGATGTCACAAAGACATCAATTTTTACATTAGAAATAAATTAATTATAAAAGAATATTAAATAAATTGACAAAAAATGTGCAATGATATAAAATTATAATAAGAGGTGGTTGGTAATGATAAGTTACAATAATGGAGAAGTAGTACAAAGCCTAAGACAATATGAAATGTTTGCAAATAGTTTAAAACTAATATCTTCTAATGAAGAAAGGAAAATGGTTATTAATCAATTAAATAAACTATTAGCAAAAATAATTAAAGAGTCTAACGCGGTATATGAAGAAGAATATAACAAACTATATGAACGTGAAATAGAATTTATTGATGAGGAAAGAACAAGACTAACTTTACTAGTAGAATTAATTAATCAAAGAATTTCCTATGTCGATAAATTATGTCAAAAACATTATCAATTAACTTATGAAAATATAGATCTTCCACCAATACGAGGAAAAGATGAATTAGAAGAATTACAAAATAGAATAAAAATAATTGATAAATATAGTAAAAACATAAAAACTTGTCACGAGTTAGAACTAGAAATTGAAAACATGGAAAGTAAATTATCGTTAGCTAAAGAAAAAATAAATGTTAATGATTCATTAAATCAAGAACTAGAACATAAATTAATAGAATTATTACATAATACTTTTAGTGAATTATCATTAGATCTACTTATTGATGAACAAAGTAACATAGAAGATAATTTTTATGAATGTGAAAATCTCTATTCAATAGCTAAAAAGAATTTAGAAAAATCAAGAATAAAAAATCCTGAAATGATTAATGAATGTCAAGAAATGTTAAATGAAATAGAAGAAGACTATAAAGAATATAATAATAAAATGTGTATTTTAGGTCTTATAGAAATCTATGATAGAAAAGTAGATACTTATGATGAATTATTAACAAAAAGAAATAAGATAAAAGAATTAATGAATGGTGTTACAAATAAAGAATTCTTAAATAGAGTAGAGACAGAAATAAACAAACAATATTCTTCAATAATAAAAGAAGAACAAGATATTAATACTTATAATGAATTACTAAAAAGAGTGGAAGAAATAAAAAAAGAAATTAATGATATAAAAGAAGAAATTAATAGTGAAGAATTTCAACAAGTATTAAAACCTTTGCTTGATAATGAAAGAAAAAGACAAGAAAAAATATTAAAAGAGCAAAGATTAAAAGAAGAGGAAGAAAGACAAAAAAGACTAGAAATAGAAAGAAAAAGACAAGAAGAAATATCTAAAAAGCAACGTTTAATTGAAGAAACAAGAAAAAAAGAAATGGAAAAAAGAACAAAGAAACTCTTAGAAGAACAACAAAAGTCTATTTTAAATAAAAAGAATAGTTATAATTTTGAAACTATGAAAGATATTTCTTTAAATAAAGAAAAAGAAAATATAGAACCAATAAAACCTAATAATGAAGAAACTTTTTCAAATAATAAATATATAAATGAAGTAGTAGACAATTCTTCTTTTAAAAATAAATATGACATTGAAAAAGAATTATTTGATGAATTTAATGATCAACAATTTATGAATAAAGAAGAGAATAATATAGAAGAACTACCTAAAAAAGATAAATTACCTTTAGGAAATTTTGATGATTATGCTAAAAAATTTGATGAAGGAAATATAGATAAAAGCGAGTTTGATGAATTATTTTCAGATAACTTCTTTCCAACAATACCAAATGAATAATAATATAGAATAAAAAGGGGTGGAAAAGTATGTATGATATATCTAAAATGACTAATATTACTAGATTGTATCAGATTTACTTAATGACATATGATACCTTAAGAGCCCAATCTAAGTCAAAATTAGGAATAGAACAAGATACTTTGAAAAAATTAAAAGAGATATCTCTACAAATCTATACATTAATTCTTAATCAAACATACTCTTCTATCCAAGAATTAAAGAATTATGGTGATGTGTACGATATATATCAAATTTCTAGTAGACTAGATAAAATGGTATCTGTAATAGAAAATCTCTTTGAGACTAAGAATAAATTAACTCATAAATATGGTGAATTTTCCATAATACCATTAGTATTAGAAAATAATAAAGATAATATCAGTGAAGAAAAATTATCTATATTAACAAAAAGAAGAGATATTTTTGATACTTATATAAAAAATGAAGGGTTTTTAAAAGAATTAAAAGAAGAAATTATAAAATTAAATGAAGAACTTGGTAATTTAAGTAATAAACAAGATGAAATTAATTCAATATTTACTAAATATGAAAAAGAATTGCAACGTTTTATTCAAATTAGCGATGATTTTATTGAATTGTGTAAAGATAGTAGTATAGATATAAAACAATTACAAAGTTATAATGATATCGAATTTAATGCATATTATGATAACATTTGTTCTTCTGATAAAGATGCTACTGAAAAATATAACGTCATGTTATCTATACCAGTTAATAATGACTATTCAGATATTCACTATGAAGTAAAACACGAAATGGAAGAAGCTAAATTAAGAAGAAGTCTTATTGAAATTGTTAAAGAGATTAATGGAACATATTCTAATTATGAAGAATTAATAAAGAAAAGAGAAAAGATAAATAAATATTTAAAAAATATTGAGAATAAAGAATTAATTTCTCAATTAAAATTACTTATAGATAGACAAATAAGAAGCATACAAAGTTATCATCAAGTAGAATTATCCATCTTAAATATTAAAGATGAGGTTAGTGAAAAACAAACATTGGTAGATAGACTAACTAGTGATAATGAAAATTTAAAAAAAGATATAGGATATATATTATCCCTACCAAGTATAGATTACGTTATTGATAAAACAAAATCTTCTACTAATAATATGGTTATAGGAATAAGTGATAGTTTTATTGCTTATACAAAAGATAGAGTAAAAAATGTACTATTATATGTATATAATGAGTTAAATAAAGAAAATAATAGTATTATAAAGAATTCTATAGATAATTATTTTAATGAAAAGAATAAGGAAGAGAATAATAAATATAGTTCTAATGAAATTATAGATATAAAAAATGGCTATATAGTTTATTCTTATGATAGAGTTATTGATATACTAAGAAAAATATTAAATAGTATGAATAAAAATACCATAGAAGCAGATAATACAAAAGAAACTCATACTTTGATAGAAGATAATAGTAATATTGAAAAGCAAGATGATATTGAAGTTGATATTTCTAAAGAAAATATTTTTCTAGATGACTTAAAAAATGATGACAATAAAGATAATACTTTAGAAGGCAGTAATAATAGTATATTAGATATAACAAAAGAAAATAATGAATCTAGTAATACAATAACAGAAAATATTGTTCAAGAAGAAAACAATAAAGATAATTATGAATTTCCTAATATTGATTTAGATAATAAAAAAGATGATGTAATATTATCATCTGATAAAACAATAGATAATGAAGGATTTTGGCCAGTTAAAGATATAGATATATCTGTATTAGGAATAGATAATTTAGAATAAAGGAGGAATAATGAAAATAGAAATTAATAAAATTATAACACTAGGTAATCAAGAAAAATATTTAGTCATTGATAAAGCTGTTCACAATGATATTGAGTATTACTATGTTGCTGAAGTTAATGAAGATGAAACAAATATTAAAGATAACTATAAAATAGTTGAAGCTTCATATAAAGATAATAATATTTATCTTGATGAAGTTCTAGGAGAAGATAAACTTAAGACTATATTACCTTTATTTATAAAAGAATAATATTAAAAGACCCAAATTACTAATTTGAGTCTTTAATCTTATTATAAACCTCTTCAATATCCATATCTAACATATCATTATATACAGGAATTAAATGAACATGATAATGTTTAATTTCTTGACATATTCCATTGTTTTGTACAATACGAATTCCATCAGGACCTAGTTTTGACACCAATAAATTATATACATATTTAGTAGCATCATTAATACTAGACAAATATTCACTATCAATATCAGAAATATCCTTAAAGTGTTTTTTAGGTATTATTAAAGTATGTCCAGAACTTAAAGGATTAATATCCAAGAAACATAATACCATATCATTCTCATATATCTTATATGAAGAAATCTCATTATTTATTATTTTACAAAAAATACAATCCATTCTTATCACCAAATATATCGTAACAAATAATTTACAAAATGTCTATAAAAATAAATATAAATACTTGATTTTTATCATGCAAAATGATATCATTTTATTATAGTAAAAAGGAGATGTTAATAATGAACGATAAAGGAAAAGGAATTTTCTATGGCGTAGTAGCCGTAGCAACATTAATCGTAGCCATAGTTGGAGCGACATTAGCATATTTCTCAATCATGGTTAATAGTGAAAACAATGCCGTAGGATTATCTTCAGATATTGTAAGTATAAGTTATTCAGATGGACAATATCTTATTAATCCAGCAGCTAAATTAATACCCGCTACCAATGAAGTTGTAAAAAAAGCTTACGAAAGAGTTACTGTATTTGATAAAGATAATGATGAGGATACAACAAATAAATGTATAGATGATAACGGTAAAGAAGTATGCTCAGTGTACAGATTTACTGTTTCAAATGATGGCGAAGATAGAGATATAACGGCTTCAATTAAAGTAGGTCTAAATGAATTTACTAACTTAAGATATATGGTTTATGAAATCACTACTGTAGATGGAAATACTGTAAAGAATAATGTTTTTGATGAGATAACTGGGGAAGATAAAAGTTATGCTCTTCCACTAACAACAGATGAAAGTTCTTCATTATTTGGTTATACACAAAGTGGAGAAGAAAAAGTTTATAAAACAAAAACTTTAGCAACAAGTTCCCCAAGAACATTTGAAGTTGTTATATATTTAAATGAAACAAATAGTTCACAAAATGATGAACAAGGAAAAAATTTCTACGGAACACTATATGTATCATTTAATACAAGTGGTTCTGATAAAATTACAGGTCATATCAATTAATGGCAGGCAAAATGCTTGCTTTTTTAGTGTCTTTAGTGTATCATTATAATAGGTGAATAATCATGACATATAGTACAAAAAATAACAGTAGAAAAGTCAATATCATAATACTTATAATAACATTATTAGTAATGCTTATAGGCTCTTCTTTTGCCTATTATTCATTGGTTTTAAGTCAAAAAAAAGAAGGAACCAAACTATATACAGGTAAATTAGAAATCAATTATATTGATGGAGTATATATTAATAATCCTAAATTAGTACCTATGTCAGAACCAGATTATGATACTTATAAAAATGTTTATAGAAACAACTTTACAATTACAAGTTCAGGAACTTTAAACCAAACTATTTCTATAGACCTAGAGACAACCCAAAATAATTTTCCAGATGGAACAATTAAGTATATTTTATATAATTCTCGTGGAGACAAAATAGCCAAAGGAAACGTAGCAAGCATTAATAATAAAACTAATCTTGTTAGTAATTTGTATCTAGCATATAATGGAAGTGCTAAATATACATTAATGTTGTGGTATAATGATACAGGATATAATCAAAATAATGAGATGGGATATAAAATGTATGGAAAAATAAATGTATATTCAAGACAAGTAAAATATTAATTAGAAAGGACGTTATTTATATGAAAAAGTTACCTATAAAACAAATATATTTACTTTTAATTATTGTCGTTGGTATAGTATCTCTATCAGTATATTCTACTTATGCCTTATTTACATATGATAAAGAAACAGGTAAAGTAGTACATATTGGAACACCAAATAATTTACTTATACATACATCAATAAACGAATATAGAAGAATTAGTATTCCAAGCGATACTGAATACAAAGTTGATATTGATATAAATAATCCCAAAGATATACCACTATGTTATAGCGTTTGGTACAATGATTTTGATAAAAATATAACTGTTTTAAAAGACGAACATAGCATTACTAATGGTATAATAGAAAGTAAAAATATACTAAGAACTAGTTTAATAATAATAAATGACAGTGAAGAATCAATAGATGTTAATCTTGGAATTGCCACCAGTGAATATAATAATACTTGTTTACTAGATTTACCAAGCAATAAAAAAATAATTACAGAAACTTACACTAATAATTATCTAGTAGATTATGTCAAGAATGCCATAAATAAAGAAGTAAAAAAAGATGCCAATTATGAAGTGATAAAAGATATAAAAATTCTAAATTTAAATGATAACTTAACTATAGCTAATAAATTTACTTTTAAAGATGGAATATTCACTTTAGAAGACTCTTACCAAACTACATTGACTATCTTCAATAACGATTTTACTAAAGAAAAAGATTATTATATATGTGAAAATAATGATTATTGCAATATATTATACAAAATAAAAGATATTGATAATGGATATACAATAAATAAATATATAGGATTCACAGAAAGTAATAATGGTATCTTAGAATACAATAATAATTATGTATACTATGGTGGTAATCCTGATAATTACATTTGCTTTAATGATGAAGACAATTGTGAATTATGGCGTATCATAGGTATATTTTACAATACTGATAAAAAGTATTATAATACCAAAATAATTAAAGATGACTATCTTTTCACTATGAATTATAAAGATTATTCTACTGATGATGATGAAAATACTATTTATAATGATTATAAAGATAGCAATATTGATAAAATTTTTAACAAATATTATTTAAATACTTCACTTAGTGAAGATAATATACTATCTAGTTATCTAAGCGTTGATAGTATAAACAAAATAATATCATTTAAGTACAATTTAGATTATAACAATAACTTAGATGTAAAAGCAAATAATATATATACCTATAATAGTAAAAATAATTATACAACTAAGGTAGGACTAATGTCCTTTAGTGATTATTTATATGCAGGTTCATGTACTGATAAAAATGTAATTGAGTATAATGGATGTACTTCTAATAATTATTTATATAAAAATTCCTTAGAATATACTATGACTAGAGTAGATACAACACTTGATAAAGTATATACAATAGGAATAGATAATTATATTGCTACAAGTAAAGAAAAGTATAATGTAAGACCTGTATTATATCTAAAACCGAGAATAACAGTAGTTAAAGGAAATGGTACTATTAGTGATCCATATATAATTAAATAATAATTAAACATAACAGTAAGGGTGATAAATATGAAAAAAGTAGTTTTGGTAGATGGTAATAATTTAATGTTTAGAAGTTATTTTGCTACATTGTATTCAGGAAGTACTCTAAGAAATAAAAAAGGCTTTCCTACAAATGCTATATATGGATTTGTAAATATGATAAATAAAATCATATCTGAAGAAAAACCAATGTATATAGCTGTAGCTTTTGATATAGGAAAAACATTTAGACATGAAAAATATGATTACTATAAAGGTAAAAGAGATAATACACCAGATGAATTAAAAGAACAATTTCCCATAGCTAAACAAATACTTACAGCAATGAATATAAAATACTTTGAATTACAAGGCTATGAAGCTGACGATATAATAGGAACGTTCAGTAAAAAATGTGAACAGGATGATGACTTTAAAGCCTTAATTGTAAGTAGTGATAAAGATTTACTCCAACTAATAACTGACCAAACTGAAGTAAAATTATTAAAAACAAAAGACTATATCCGTATGGATTATAAAACATTTTATGATACCTATGGTATAGAACCAATTAAAATGATTGATTTAAAAGCATTAATGGGTGATGCATCAGATAATATACCAGGAGTTAAAGGAATAGGAGAGAAAACAGCTTTAAAATTATTAACAACTTATGGATCATTATCTTCTATATATGAACATATTGATGAAATAAAAGGTAGTGTTAAAGATAAATTAATTCAAGATAAAGATAATGCTTATATGAGTTATGATATAGCTACAATATATAAAGATGTACCACTTAATGTTGAATTAGAAGAACTTGCATATATTCCAAAAGATAAAAACGAATTATATAAAATATATAATGAATTAGAATTCTATTCACTTATAAAAGAATCTAATAACAAAGAAGAAAATAGTAATAATACAGAAAATATAAACTATATCAATAAAAATAAACAAGAAATAAACGATGATATTATTTCTTTATATATTGACTTAGATAACAATAACTACCATAATGCTAATATCCTAGGATTTGCTATATATAATAATTCTGTAAGTAGTTATATACCATATACTAAAGATACTGATTTATCTTTTTTAAACAAAAAAATATATACATACGATTATAAAAGATTATATGTATCATTAAAGAAGAATAATCTAACCATTCCAACTTGTTTATTTGATACAATGATTGGAGCATATCTAGTTAATTACAATATTAAAGATGATATAAGTTATTTAGCAAAACAAATGGGATATGAAATAGATAATTCAAGTAAAGAAAACTCTGAAATAGATAAAGCAAAATTTGTATATGATACATATAACACACTAATGGATATGATGCAAAAAGAAAATGTTATGACCCTATATAACGATATAGAATTTCCGTTAGTAACTGTTCTTGCCAAAATGGAAATGAATGGTATTAAAGTAGAAAAAGAAGTTTTATTTGAAATGAAAGAAGAAATACTTAAACGTATTGAAGAAGTTAGTCAAATTATTTATAATATGGCAGGAGTAGAATTTAATATTTCATCTCCTAAACAACTTGGGGATATCTTATTTGAAAAATTAGGACTACCACATGCCAAGAAAAATAAAACAGGATATTCTACAGATATCAGTGTTTTAGAAAAACTAAGAGATTATCCCATTGTGGAATATATAATAGAATATAGAACACTATATAAACTATATACAACATATATTGAAGGAATATTAAATTCTATTTCATCTGATGGAAAAATACATACCATATATACCCAAACTGTAGCAAGAACAGGAAGATTATCTTCAATAGAACCAAATTTACAAAATATACCAATTCGTTATGAATTAGGTAGATTAATAAGAAAAGCATTTGTTCCTCTAGATAACTCTATTTTAATGTCTTGCGACTATTCCCAAATAGAACTACGTGTCTTTGCTCATCTATCTAAAGTACCAGAACTTGTTATGGCTTTTGTTAATGATATGGACATTCACACAAAAACAGCTATGGATATTTTTCATGTCAAAGAAGAAGAGGTAACAAAAGATATGCGTAGAAAAGCCAAAGCAGTTAATTTTGGAATTCTATATGGCATAAGCAGTTATGGACTTAGTGAAGACTTAAATATTAAACCCAAAGAAGCAAAAGAATTTATTAATAAATATTTTGAAACATATCCGGGTGTAAAAGAATATATGGATAAAGAAATAGAAGAAGCTAAAAAGAATGGATATGTTAAAACTATTATGAATAGAAAAAGAATAATTGAAGAATTACATAGTTCTAATCATGTTGTAAGAAGTATGGGAGAAAGAATGGCTCTAAATACTCCAATACAAGGAAGTAGTGCCGATATTTTAAAAATGGCTATGATAAAAATAGATAAATACTTTGAAGATAACAATATTAAAAGTACAATGTTATTACAAGTACATGATGAACTAATATTTAATGTTATAAAAGAAGAGGAAGAAGAGGTAAGAAAAATTGTTTCAAACATTATGGAAAGCATTATTAAATTAGATGTTCCATTAAAAGTTTCCATAGAAGAAGGAAACAATTGGTATGAAGCAAAATAGATTATGAATAGAGTAAGTATTGCATTGTTAAAAAGTTTTATTACAAATTTATTTTTATCTATTACAAAAATATTAATAGGAATAATAGGGTCATCACAAGTAATGATAGCAGATGGATTTAATTCATTATCTGATTTATCTACTGATATTATTGCCATATTAGGAAACTATATTTCAAGAAAACCTGCTGATAAAAAACACCCATATGGTTATGGACAAGCAGAATATTTGACAAATATTATTATAGGAATAGTTATAATCTTTATGTCCATAACCCTAATTATTAATGCTTTTTCAAGTGGTATTAAAGTACCAAATAATATAGTAATGTATATATGTATTATAACAATTGTCATAAAAGTAATAATAGCAAATTACCTAATGGATGAAGGATATAATTTAAAAAATGATATCTTAGTATCATCTGGTAAAGAAAGTATGATGAATGTCGTATCTTCTTTCTTTGCTCTAATTACAATTATATTAGCCTTATTTTCTAAAAAATATCCATTTCTTAAGTATGCTGACTTAATAGGAACAATAATAGTATCACTAATAATACTATATACAGGTATAAGTATATTAATTGATAGTGTAGGTTCCATTTTAGGAAAACAAGAAGATGATAAAGAATATGTAGATAAAATAACAAAGATAATTTTAAAAGATGATAGAATAAAGAAAATTGATAAATTAAATATCATAAAATATGGCTCTTATTATCAAGTAGAATTAGTAGTATTAGTGTCTGATAAATTAAAACTTACAGATTCTTATAAAATACAAAAAGATTTAAGAAGAAGGTTGATAGGCAAAAGGAATAGGATTCACCACTTACAAATAGTAGTTAATCCATTCACAGGAGGATAAATATGCCAGAATTACCAGAAGTAGAAACAGTTAAAAATAGTTTAAAAAATTATGTACTAAATAGAAAAATATTAAAAGTAGATGTATTATATAAAGGTATTATAAATTATCCAAGTGTTAAGGAATTTATAGAAAAAATAACTAATCAAACAATACTAGATGTAAAAAGAAGAGGAAAATATTTAGTATTCGTTTTAGAAGATTATAATTTAATTTCCCATCTAAAAATGGAAGGAAAATACTTTATAAAAGATAAATATGAAATTACTAAACATGATCATGTCATATTTACCTTAGATAATAATAAATATTTAATATATAATGACACAAGAAAATTTGGTAAAATGTATCTAATTAATAAAGAATATGATAATAATTCACCATTAAATAAATTAGGATTAGAGCCATGGAATAAAGAACTTACCATTAATTATTTAAAAGATAAATTAAATAGAAATATAGCTATTAAAACATTACTATTAGACCAAACTATTATCGTTGGTATTGGTAATATATATGCTGATGAAATTCTCTTTCTATCAAAAATAAATCCATTAAGAAAAGGTTATACTTTAACTAATTTAGAATTAGAAAATATTATTAAATACACCAAAGAAGTATTGGAAAAAGCAATATCTCAAGGAGGTACTACAATTAGAACATATTCCTCTGTAAATGGAATACATGGATTATTTCAACAAGAACTATTAGTACATGGAAAAAATAGTAATTGTCCAATTTGCCAAGAACAAATTCTAAAGATTAGAGTAGGGGGTCGTGGAACTTATTACTGTAATAATTGTCAAAAATAAGTTATTAAGTGTTGATTTTAACTATAAAAAAGTGTAGAATTAACTTGGGAGGTAAATATGAAGAAATCAGATTTTATACTTATTGGAATAGTTATCGTAGTTATAGTCATTGCTATATTTTCAACTAAAGGAACAAAATCTCTAGATATTGAGTATCCTATAAATTTATCTGGTGAAGTAGGATTAAATGAAATAACATACGCTGATTATAAAAATCTAGTAGATAGTAATGAACCATTCCTATTTATAATTGAAAGAGAAGGTTGCCACTATTGTGGTTTATATATGCCTATAGTAAAAGAGGTTGTAGAAGAGAAAAAAATACCTGTTTATTATGTAGATACAAATAATTTAACCTCTGAAGAAATGACAGAATTATCTACAACAAACAAATATTTAAAGAAAAATTCAGATTGGGGAACACCTACAACACTTCTTATGCGTGGTGAAGATATATTAGACTCTATTGGTGGTTATGTAGAAAAAGAAGAATTTGTAAGTTTCCTAGAAGAAAAAGTAAAGATGGGTGATTAAAGTTGGCTATAAAAAGTGAAAGCTATAAAAAAGCATGTGAATTTAGAAAAAAATATCCTTTAACCATAGGTTGGAGAATAAAACAACATTGTAAAATAATTGATAGATACGTTGATGGAGATGAAAAAGTAGAATATGTATTCTATGGACAAAAGAATGAAAGTTCATTTGATTTTGTTAATACATATGTCATAGCTCTTACTAATAAAAGAATTGTATTAGGCACTAAAAGAGTTTTATTTGGACACTTTTTTAAATCAGTTATGCCAGATATGTATAACGACTCAACCGTTCATAGTGGATTAATATGGGGAAGAATAATTATTGATACTGTAAAAGAAAAAATTCTTTTAACCAATATAGATCCAAATGCTTTATCTGAAATAGAAGATCATATAACTGAAGGTATGGCAAATATGAAATGTCAAAGTGCTATAGATTGTAAAAATCAAAGCGAAGGTAGATGTTAGTATACAAGGAATAAAAATATTCCTTGTTTTTATATACACTTTTTTTAAAATTAAGAATACTCTATATTAGGAGTGATTAAATGTTTGATACTTATATAGTTAAAGAAGGAGATACAATAAAAAGTATTTCATCTAAATCTGGAATTTCCGAAGATATAATATATCAGCTAAATGGTTACTACAATACTTTAACTCCTGGTACTGTTTTAGTTATTCCAAAAACAAGTAGTAAATATTTTAACTACTATACAATCAGTAAAGGAGATACCTTATACCAAATAGCTAAAAAATATAATATTAATCCTAGTCTATTAGCCCAAATTAATGGATTAAATGAAAATGATTATATATATCCAAACCAAACGATATTAGTACCTAAAGAAGGATCTAAATTATATATAACAGCAGAAGGAGATACTTTAAATGAAGTAGTAAAAGGATTAAATGCCGATATAAATAAATTATTAGAACAAAACAACAATATCTATTTACAAAAAGAACAATTAATTATTTATAATTATAAATAATATTTATTTAAAATAAAAAATATGGTAATATAATTATAGGTGATAGAATGATACTAAAGAAGCCATATGCTTTCTTAATTAAGCATTTTAGATTAATTCATATTATATTATCAACATTATTAATATATATAGCTTTTTCATTTAATAAAGTACATAAGTATATAAAAGAATTAATATCAGGAATATCTAACAAATATGATGCTATTAATTATGTTAATAAAGGTTTGTTTATATTTATATTCTTAGTAATACTAATATCTATAGGAGTATATTACTTAATGAAATATAAAAAGAAACCAAAGACAATATACATAATTACTACTATTGGTTATCTTTTAATGGTAATTTTACTTGCCTTTCTAAATGGCTACTTATCTTCATTATCAATGGAAGTTATTAATGCAAAAACCATCAGGTTTTATAGAGACACCATTTCATTTACTATGTTATATCAATATATAATAATTATAATTATGATAATTAGAGGATTAGGATTTGATATAAAGAAGTTTAATTTTACAAAAGACATCCAAGAACTAAATATTGAAGATATTGATTCTGAAGAGGTAGAAGTAAATATAAATATAGATACTAAAAATATTATAAGAGATATTAACAGGAGAAAGAGAGAATTAGGTTATTGGATAAAAGAAAATCTTCTTTTCAGTATAATTTTAATATCTGTAATATTAATTGGAGCATCATATCTATTATATAAAAATGTTTTATTAAAAAATAGAGTATACCCTATGAAAGAATCTTTTGGAACTAATAACATATATCAAATAGATAATAGTTATATATCTACAAAAGATGATAATAATTATATCATAGTTAAATTTAATGTATATTCTAAAATAGGAAGAAATACTCTTAATTTAGATAAATTTAGTTTAAAAATAGGCAAAGAAACATATTATATAAATCAAAAGAAATGTTATTTGTATACTGATATAGGTCCTTGTTATCAAAAACAATATATTAATTCTAATACTTCTACTTATATTCTAGTATTTGAAGTAGATGATATAAATATAAATAAAACATACTTAATATATAGTGAAGATTTAGAAAATAAAACAAAAATAAAACTAAGACTAGAAGATTATATTTTAAAATCATAGGATACTAGTGACAAACTATTACGGTTTGTCTTTTTAAATTGTAAATACTTAGTTGAGATAAAATTAACCATGTGTTATAATCGAATAAGAAGGTTTGGTGATAATATGAAAAAAGTTGTTATATTAGGTGGGGGAACAGGCCTATCTGCATTACTAAGAGGATTAAAACTATTTCCAATAGATATTACAGCTGTAGTAACAGTAGCTGATGATGGATCATCAACAGGAAGACTTAGAAAAGAATTTAATATACCTGCTGTAGGAGATCTAAGAAAAGTGTTGGTGTCCCTTGCCGAAGTAGAACCCTTAGTAGAAGAACTTTTACAATATCGATTTGATACATATAGTGATTTAGATAAACATACCGTTGGTAATTTAATGTTAACAGCCCTATATAATATTACAGGTAGTTTAACCAAATCATTAGAGTCTTTAAGTAAAATATTAAATATTAAAGGAAAAGTTTTGCCATTTACAGAAGATAAACCCGTATTAGTAGCACATATGACAGATGGTACTATCGTAGAAGGTGAAGAAGAAATAACATTAGCACATAAAAAAATAGATAAAATAAAATACAAAAATAAAATAAAAGTAACAGATGAAGTTCTAAAAGCTATTGCTGAAGCTGATTTAATAATTATTGGAATAGGTAGTTTATATACAAGTATTATTCCTAATTTACTAACTAAAGAAGTTAAAAAAGCACTAATTAATGCCAAAGCTAAGAAAATGTATATATGTAATATAATGAGTCAACATGGTGAAACAGATGGATTTAAAGCAAGTGATTGTATTAAAGAAATAAATAAATATGTTTGCAAAGACTTTATAGATGTCGTCCTAACTAATTCCACAAAAATAAATAATGAAATATTAGAACGATATAAAGAAGAAATTAGTGAACCTATATTCGTAGATAAAGAAACCATAAAGAAAATGAACGTAGAATTAATTAATAAAGATTTACTTAATACCAAAGATAATCAAGCTAAACACGATTCATTAAAAACAGCTTTAGAAGTATTTTCTTACTTAACAAAAGGAGATTAATCATGAGCTTTTCTACTGAAATAAAAAATGAAGTAACAAAGTTGGATTCTACTAAATTAGAACTTATCTCTGAGTTATCAGCCATTGTTAGAAATAGTGCCATAATAGAAGACTCTATTAAAATAACTATTGAAAATAATTCTGTAGCAAGAAGAATATTTAAGTTATTTAGAACAATTTATGACATAACACCAATTATTACTGTAAGAAATAAATATTTTAATAAAGGTATAAGTTATATATTAGAGATAAAAGAAAAAAATAATACTATTTTACAAGACTTATCAATATATGATGAAAATAATAATTATTTAAGTATACCAAGAGAATATATTATTAGTGATGAAGATGAATTAAGAGCATACTTAAGAGGACTATTTATATCCGTAGGTAGTTTAAATGATCCCAAAACAAGTCGTTATCATTTAGAATTTTTATTAGATACCAGTATGTATGCTAAATTTATTAGTAAATTACTAAATGAATATGATTTAAATAGTAAAATAATTAAAAGAGAAAAAAAATACATGGTATACATCAAAGAGGCAGAAAAAATAAGTGATTTCTTGCGAATAATTAAAGCTTATAATGCTGTAATGTATTATGAAGATATAAGAATATATAGAGACCATAAAAATATGACTAATAGATTAAATAACTGTGAACAAGCTAATATGGACAAAATATTCTTCACAGCTAATAGTCAATTAAAAGATATAGAAAAATTACAAGAGTTAGATCTAATAGATACACTAGATGATAAACTAAAACTAGTGATAGATTATAGATTAAAATATAAAGAAGTTAGTTTAGCAGAATTAAGTGAAATAATTAGTAAAGAAACAAATGATAAAATAACTAAGTCAGGATTAAATCATAGATTTAGAAAGATTAAAGAAATAATACATAATATAGAAAAAAATAATAATAAGTGATATAATAATTAAGAGAGGTAAATTATGAGTTTTTATGAAGAATTAAAAGAAAGAGGATTAATAAAAGATGTAGCTGGTGATGAAGAAGTCATAAAAGACTTATTAGATAATCATAGTATATCTTTCTATTGGGGAACAGACCCAACATCAGATAGCCTACATATTGGACATTATTCTTCTTTAGTAACTGCTAAAAGATTATTTTTACATGGCCATAAACCTATTCTTTTAGTAGGGGGAGCCACAGGGTTAATTGGCGATCCAAAACCAAGTGCAGAAAGAGAAATAATAGATAAAGACGTCTTAAATAAAAATTTACAAGGAATAAAAAAACAAGTTGCTGAAATATTTGACAATAAAGCTTTAGTAGTTAATAACTATGATTGGATAAAAGACTTTGACTACATAACTTTCTTAAGAGATGTAGGAAAATATATAAATATTAATTATATGTTAGATAAAGATATTATAAGAAGAAGATTAGAAACAGGAATAACTTATGCAGAATTTTCTTATACACTAATTCAAGGTTATGACTTCTTACATCTATTCAATAACTATAATTGTATAATGCAGGTAGAAGGTAGCGATCAATGGGGAAATATAACTACAGGAATAGATTTAATAAAGAAAAATACTGGGCGTGACGCTTATGCTTTTACTATGCCACTTGTCCTAGATAAAACAGGTAAAAAATTTGGTAAAAGCGAAGGAAATGCTTTATGGTTAGATAAAAATAAAACATCTAGTTATAAAATATATCAATACTTAATTAATTCAGATGATGACCTAGTAGAATCTTACTTAAAAATATTTACATTTCTATCTTTAGAAGAAATAAAAGAAATAATGGAAAAACACCAAAAAGAACCACACTTAAGATTAGCCCAAAAAACATTGGCTATGGAAGTAGTAAGAGATTTAAGAGGAGAAGAAGAATTAACTAAGGCAATTAATTTATCAGAAGTCTTATTTACAAATAAATTCAAAGAACTAACAAGTGAAGATATTAAAGAAGTATTTACTGATATGGAAATAATTAATGTAAAATTGGGTACTAATATATTAGATTTATTAGTAGAACTAAAAGCATCATCTTCAAAAAGAGAAGCCAAAGAATTTGTTTTAAATAATGCTATATTAATTAATGGGGATAAAATAAATGATATAAATTATATTGTAGATAATAATTCATTTATAGATAATACATATATTGTAATAAAAAGAGGCAAAAAGAATTACTGTATAGGAAAAAAGGAGTTTTAAAATGTTTAGTAAAAGAAGAGATGCCAAGTTAATTAAAGGTAAAAATATAGGATTCGATAGATTTTTATATTATTTAAAGCCTAGAAGAAGTGATAGTGAAGTATATATTTCAAGAGAAATAGATGTAACTAATTTAAAAAAATATATAGATTTAAAGAAAGAAAGTGGAGAAAAAATAACTTATTTTCATGCCTTTTCTACAGCAATAGCTAAAGTTATATATAATAGACCATACTTAAATAGATTTATAATAAAAGGAAATAAGTATGAAAGAAATGAAGTTAAATTATCTTTTGTAGCTAAAGCAGATTTTACAGATGATTCTAATGAATTTATGAATGTTATCACAGTAGACAAGGAAGATAATTTAAATACTATAAGTAAAACAATAACTGGTGATGTTGAAAAAATCAGAAGTAATAAAGGAAATAGTGCTGATAATTTGGTTATCACTCTAGGTAAACTACCTAAATGGCTTTTTGCTTTTATTGTATGGATTATTAAGAGATTAGATAATAATGATTTATTACCAAGTTCACTAACCAATAATAGTTTATATCATAGTACTATTATATTATCTAATCTTGGTAGTATTCATTGTGGTGCTATATATCATAACTTGACTAACTTTGGAACTAATTCTATATTAGCAACAATGGGTGAAGTTAAAGAAGTAGCAAAAGTAATAGATGGAAAAATAGAAAAAAGATGGGTTTGTGACTTTGGAATTACTCTAGATGAAAGAATAGCTGATGGTGTATACTATGCAAAAGCAGTTAATTTATTGGAGTATATATTAGACAATCCAAAAATGTTAGAAGGTGATTGTGATGATAAAATCAATATGGAATAATATAACAAAAAGAGTAAATGGTTTAATTGATAAAATAAGACATAAAGAACCATGGTATAAGTATTATGGTAATAATCCTAGAAAGATTAATTATCCAACAATGACACTTTATGAAACAATTGAAAAAACAGCCGAATCATATCCATACTATGATGCTTTTATGTACTATGGAAAGAAAATAACATATAAAGAATTTATAATAAGAATCAAAAAAATGGCAAGTTCATTACTTGAAGAAGGAATAAAAGAAGGCGACGTTGTAACCATATGTATGCCAAATACTCCTTCAGCTATATGTATGTTTTATGCTGTAAATATGGTTGGTGCTGTTGCAAGTATGATTCACCCACTATCAAGTGAAAAAGAAATAGAATTGTATTTAAATACTTCAAATAGCAAATATATCATGACAATAGATTTATTATATGACAAAATAATTAAAATAATAGATAATACTAATGTATCAAAGATAATAGTAAGTTCTGTAAGTGATGATATGGATAATGCTAAGCATGCTATATATTGGTTCATGTCTGGAAGAAAAACTAAAATAACTAAAAATAATAAAGCAATATTATTAAAAGATTTCTTAAAAAAGGGTATATATTATAAAGATTTAAAACCAGTAAAAAGAAAAAATGATGATGATGCTGTTATACTTTATAGTGGAGGAACAACAGGGAAACCTAAAGGAATAATTCTAACAAATCTAAATTTTAATGCCTTAGCAATGCAAGCTCACATTATGACAGAAGCTAAAGCAGGAGAAACTATATTGTCAATAATGCCAATATTCCACGGTTTTGGATTAGGTGTTAGCGTACATACTCCATTGTATATAGGTATGACATGCATCTTTGTTCCGGATTTTAGTCCTAAAAAATTTGATAATTTAATAAGAAAATATCATCCAAATTTCATAACAGGTGTTCCAACTTTATATGAAGGACTTTTAAAAAATAGATTCAAACCAAAAGAATTATCATGTATTAAGGTGGCTATTTCTGGAGGAGATACATTATCTGTTGAATTAAAAAATAGAGTAGATGAATTTTTTAAAAATCATGGTTCTAAAGCTGAACTTAGAAGTGGTTATGGATTAACAGAGAGTACAGCAGCTGTTTGTTTAACACCTATAAAATATTATAAACCAAATATTATAGGTATGCCTTTTCCTGATATGACTATTAAAATTGTTCAAATAGGTACAACAGAAGAAGTTAACGCTATGGAAGAAGGAGAAATATGTGTTAATGGACCAACAGTAATGAAAAAATACCTAAATAATGAAAGTGAAACTAAAACAACACTAATTAAACACAATGATGGAAAATATTGGTTACATACTGGAGACATAGGATATATGGATACAGAAGGATTTGTTTATTTTAAACAAAGACTAAAAAGATTAATAATATCTTCAGGATATAATATATATCCAAGTTATGTTGAGGAAATAATATGCCGTCATCCAAGGGTAGAAAGTTGTGTTGTCATAGGCATACCTCATGAATATAAAAAACAAGTAGTTAAAGCTTATATTGTTTTAAATGGTGATAAAAAAGCTGATAAAAGTACTAAAAAAAGTATTAAAAAATATTGTGAAGACAACTTAGCAAAATATTCATGGCCATGTGAATATGAATATCGTGATAGCTTACCAACAACATTGGTAGGAAAAGTTGCCTATAAAAAACTAGAAGAGGAGAATAGTGATAAATAATATGATTATAATGGATGGTAGAAAAATAAAAGAAAATATCTTAAATAATCTAAAAATAGAGATAGATAAATTAAAGTTAAAACCATCGTTAACCGTTATCCAAGTAGGAAATGATGAGGCAAGTAATATATATGTAAAACAAAAAAAGAATATGGCATCTTTCCTTGGATATACTTTTAATCATATTAGTTTAGAAGAAAATATAACAGAAGAAGAACTATTAGATTTAATAGACAAGTTGAATAAAGATAAAACAATTAATGGAATACTTGTTCAAATGCCTCTTCCTAAACATATAGATGCAGCAAGAATACAAAATAAAATTAATGAATATAAAGATGTAGATGGATTAACAGATATAAATTCTGGTAGATTGTTTCATAATAAAGAATGTTTATTACCATGTACACCATACGGAATTATGGAACTGTTAGATTACTATAATATAAATGTAGAAGGTAAGAGTGTAACTATTATAGGAAAAAGTAATTTAGTAGGTAAACCACTATCTATGCTTATGCTAAATAAAGGTGCTACCGTAACTATATGTCATTCCAAAACAAAAAATATAAGTGAACTTACTAAAAATGCTGATATTTTAGTGGTAGCTGTAGGAAAAAGAAATTTAGTAAATGCCAACATGGTAAAAGACAATGCCATAGTTATAGATGTAGGAATTAATAGAGACGAAAATAACCATATGTGTGGAGACGTTGATTTTGAAAATGTTAAAAACAAAGCATCATACATTACTCCCGTTCCATATGGAGTAGGTCAATTAACCGTAGCTATGTTAGGGGTAAATGTATATAAAGCATATATGATGCAAAATAATTAAGGGGCTTCCCCTTAGGTTACTGTTACATATGTTAAAAAATAATACTACAATTAGTAGTGTTATTTTTTTTAACTATTTGTAAAAATATAGTAAACGTATCTTTACAAAATTAAAAAAGTTATACTATAATTATATTAAGGTGAGAATATGAAAAAACAATCTATACTTAATCTTAATATCTCATCAATAAATGATATAACTAAGATAGAAGAAAGTTGTAAATATATTGATTTAGATCTTACTAATTATAGTAGTGAAGTTATAAATTATTTCTTAAAAAACGGAAGTAATTATATGTATAGTGAAATAATAAATAACAAGAAAGGTTATGTATATGTTGACTATGAAATATTTGCAAGAGGAGAACACATCATAGATTTAATATATCAAAATATGCCTCAAAATCTTAATGAACTAGCCAAAGCAAAATATTTATATATATCCCTAGGTAGTCTAGTAGGATATGATATAAATACAGATATAGAAAAAAATGATGATTATTCATATTCCTTTCAAAGTACTACTGATAGTATCTGGGGAACTCTTGCAAAAGGAAAATGTAGCAATATAAGTATTGCAAAAATATACTATTATTTATGTAAGATTTCTAACATTAATTGTGAAATAATAAAATCAGAAAATGATTACTATAATAAAATAATTATTAATAATACAACATTAATTATAGATTTATATAAAGATATTCCATATATACAAAGTAAGTTTAAAACAAAATATTTTTCTAACTATAATGATGATATAGAATTAGATAAAACAATCAGATATATTAAAAATAATTATTGTGAAGTATTAATAGATGAATCATTAAAAGAACTTAATTTCAATAAAGAAAATATTTTGCCTAGTATATTAAATAAAACTCAAAACATTATAGATATAACTAACATCGAACCATCTTGCTTATCTGTTATATATAATTTAATATTTACTAAATATTGTCCAGACTATAATATAAGTATTAATAATTTATACTTAAATGATATTTATAATAAACATGATCATTTTATATTAATAAGTCATAATAAACTACATTATAGTTATAATTATAAAACAAAAAGTTTCATACAAATGGATTATAACAATATAATTAATAATATAGAAAAAGGTAGAATAGGAATATACCTTAATGAAAAAATACCTAATATAAATGAAAGAAGTGATTAAATTTGGATCCCTCGGTTATAATCTACATAATAATTTTACTCCTATTAATTGGAATATCTGCAATATGTTCAGCAGCAGAAACAGCATTTTCAAGTGCTAATATTATAAGAATAAAATCATTAGCCAAGAAAAAAGATAAAAGAGCTAAAAAAGCTTATAAACTAATAAAATGCTATTCTAAAACACTAACTACTATTTTAGTATTTAATAATATAGTTAATATATTATCTACATCTTTAGCAACGTATATATTTACAAAGTATTTAGGAGGAAGCGGTGTTATATATGCCACAATAATAATGACCATTCTAATACTTATTTTTGGAGAAATAATTCCCAAAATATTAGCTAAAGAATACTCTGAAGAATTCGCTTATTTTATATCACCAATATTTAACGTATTAATAATTATTTTAACACCTATTACTAAATTAGTAAGTTTACTTGAAAACAAACTAAAAGGTAAAAAGAAAAACATAACTGCTACAGAAGATGAACTTATAGAAATAATTCAAACAGTAGAATTAGAAGGAGTATTAAATCAAGTTGAAAGTGAATTAATTCAAAATGCTTTAGAATTTGATGACAAAAGAATTAAAGATGTCATGGTTGATAAAAAAGATGTAATATTTCTATATGACACTGATAGTAGTGAACGTATAAAGCAATTAATAATTAATCAAAAATATTCAAGAATACCCGTTGTATGTAGACGTACAGGACGAGTACTAGGTATTATTCATGAAGGAGATTTAATTGATGATATCTTACAAGGAAAAGAAATATCAATTAACACCTTATTAAAAGATGCTATATATGTAAATAAAAATAGAAAATTAGCTTATGCACTAGAAAAAATTCAAAAAAGTAGAATGCATATGGCTATAGTAATAGATAATAATGAAGATCATAATTTCTTAGGAATTGTAACTCTTGAAGATATATTAGAGGAATTAGTAGGTGAAATATATGATGAATATGATGACCTTCCTACAAACGTTTTAGAAATAGGCCTACATACATTTCAAATAAATCCTAATATAGAAATAAAAACATTTTTTAATAAATATCTAGAAAATACCAACTTACCAAATACTAAAGCCAAAACATTTACAGGTTGGATACAAGAACTATCAAATGGAAGACCCAAAAAGAATCAAGAATTTAATTATGAAAATATAAAAATAACAATATTATCTTTAGATGGAAAAATACCTACAAAACTAGAGGTAACATTCACATCTAATTATGAAGATGATAATGATTTGTTATAAGAAAATATGAGATAGATAGAAATGCCTATCTCTTTTATTATAAAATAAACCAAATGTTAATTATTGCTAAAATTTAATTCACATTAGACCAAATTTTTATCAAATAAAAGTAATTCACAAAATAAAATAAAATAATATTATTGAAAGGACCAAAGTAAGGAGTGATATGCCAAAAAAAATTATAATATTTTTAATTATTTTAATACTTTTCATATCTAAAGTACATGCAGAAGATACTTATCAAGAAATAAAAGATTATGAAATAAGATATCGTTTTTATAAAGAAATAAATAATAATGATAGTATTTATTATCCCAAAGGAGAAAAATTAAATGGATATATAGAAGAAGAAAATAACTTAAAATATGGAGAGTATAGTGAATATATGAATGAGTGTGAAGTTTCCGAAGAATTATATGATATAGAGTATAAAGATATTTATGTATATAAAGAGTTAAAGGAATTTCAATCATTAGTCCTTAATAAATTTGATGGCGTTATTAAGAGTATTATGATTATGTTTTATAATAAAGAAAATCTAAAAAAATATAACAACATAACAGACTTTTCATATCCAGCAGGAACACATCAATATTTTGAAGAAAAACTTAATGTTAACGATGTATTTCTACATGCTTATTGTGGTGGAATAAATACTTTTACAATAACATTATATAGCGATAAAAATTATCAATATCCCATAGCATACAAAGAAGTAAATAATAGTATGGGACATATAACTTTTTTTGATACTCCATGGCAATTAGCAGATAAAGAATTTATAACTAAAAAATATGATAGTAAACAAGAGGAAGGTTTCTTTAGAGAATATGTTAGTAAAGAGAGAATGTGCCGTTATAGAAGAATATACACTTATAGGTATAGTAGTAAAAGAGAATATTATGATAATGATTATCATGTTAATATAGATGGATATATTAAAGACACAAATGATTTTAAAATATATTCTAAAATAGATAACAAAGAAATAGCTAAAGAAAAAATAATAGTTAAGTTTTCAGACAATATAAAAAAAGAAGAAATATTACTAGGTAATAACAATTCAAATATAATAAAAGATAAAATTAAAGAAAACTATAAATTAAAAGAACAAGAAAATAATATAACAAAAAATAATAACAAAAAAATATATTATATATTAATAATTGTAACAATATTAATTATATTTATAATATATAAATTAATAAAAAAATGTCGAGTGAAATAAATGCAAGGTTTTGTCGAAAATATATATATATTAATTAATATATGATAGATTATAGAAAAGAGGATGATATTATGTTAAAAATAAATTATGAATTTAGAAAAGGAATATTTTTTATAAGATTAATTGGAGATTTAGATAAAAATAATTATTATAAACAAGAAAACTTTTTAGAAGAATTAGTAAGCTATAATGGCTTTAAACAAGTAGTTATTAATACAGATTTACTTAGAAATGTTGATATATATGGTATCAATTACATAATCAATTTTAACAAGATATTAAGAAGTAAAAATACTAATTTAGTATTATGTGATAAAACAAACATTTGGAGAACTCTTTTTGGTAATCAAATTCAACATATTAATAATGAATTGGAGGTGTTTAATGGATAATATACAAACCATTGATTCTTATAATAAAATTATTCTAGATAATGAATGGTTAATATATAAAATAATTAATAAATACACATCACATTTAGAACTAGAAGATTTATATCAAGTAGCTTCCATAGGATTAATAAAAGCATATAAAAGTTTTAAAGATGATTATAATACTAAATTTTCTTCTTATGCATATAAATATGTTCTAGGAGAAGTCATAAAATATGTTAATCAATATCGTAGTATTAAAGTAAATAAAGAAATGGGAAATTTATATGGAAAAATTCTAAAGGTAAGAGATTTATTATGTCAAAAATACATGCGAGAACCAAGTAATTATGAATTATCAGTATTTATGGGAATTGATGAAATAACATTAACCGAAATAATGAAAGCTAACATGGAAATAGATAGCCTAGACAAAATAATTAGCATTGATGATAAAGAAATGTACTTATACGATATAATAGGGTATGATGCCATTAAACTAGACCAGATGGACTTATATAATGAAATTAGTAAACTATCTGAAGAGGAACAAAAAATAATTAAGGCTAAATACTACTATGGAATGTCACAGCAAGATATAGGTAACCTCTTGGGAATGCATCAAGTAGAAGTGTCTAGAAAACTTACAAAGACTATTGGAAAACTAAGAGATAAAATAGCTTCATAGAACATGTTAAAAGAAAACATTTATAACATAGTAGCCCAAAACATAAAAAAGTATAGAATAGCCCAAAATATTACATTAAAAGAGTTAGCTAAATTAACAGGATATTCATATGCATATTTAAGAAGAATAGAAGCCCCAAAATGTCCAAAAAACTTCTCTTTATTAACTATTTCAATTATAGCAAATGCACTAAATATAGATATTAAGTATTTATTTAATAATGATACATATAATTTAATATATGAAAATAAAAGATAGGATTAATAATTATTTAAATGATAATGAATTTAGAGTAACAGTATTTGCCAATAAAATAGACATTATTAATTACACATCTATACTAGATTTTTCAAGTACAGAAATATCAGTTAAAGTTAACAGCAAAATAGTAATAGTAACAGGAGATGATTTAGTTATATCCAAAATGTATGATGACGAACTTTTAATAAAAGGAAAAATAAACAACATAAAAATTACTTAACTTTATATAATATTGCTATATTAGATTATGTCTAGGAAAACTATAATTGGGGGAATTTATGCATAATTTAATTAAGGTTAAAGTAGAAGGTAAAAATATAAATAATTATATATTATGGCTCATAAAAAACAAAATTAATATTACTAACGTATCACTAGTATCACATAATGAAATGACCTTTCTAATAGAATATAAATACTATAACTATTTAAAAAAATACTCTAAGACATATACGGTAAGTATATTAGAGGTACACGGTAAAGTAAAATTTATTATGTTTATGAAGCAAAATTTCATTATATTAATATCTATTATTATATCTTTAACAATTTTATATATATTATCAAATATAATATTTTCAGTTGATATAGTTTATAATAATAAAGAAATAGTAAATTTACTTAATAAAGAATTAAATAATTATAATATAAAAAAGTATCAGTTAAAAAAATCTTATGACAATCTTGAAATAATAAAAAAGGAAATATTGGAAAATAATAAAGACAAATTGGAATGGTTAGAAATATTAGAAAGTGGTACAAAATATATAGTTAAAGTAGTTGAGAGAAAACAAGAAACAAAAGATAATAGTTATAAATATCAATCAATTACAGCTAAAAAAAATGCCATAATATATGACATAAAAGCATATAATGGAGAAAAATTAAAAGAAAAAAACGATTATGTAAAAAAAGATACCATAATTATCAGTGGCATATTAAATAAAGCAAATGGTGAAATAATATATAAAAAAGCCTTAGGACAAATCCTTGGTGAAGTCTGGTATGAAACACAAGTTGAATTTCCATATTTTTATAAAGAAGAACAATTAACAGGTAGAAAAAGAGAAGTATATACCATAAAATTCATTAATAAGTTATTTCCATTATTTACATTTAAGAATTATCATAATTTTAAAAAAGATGAAATTATATTGGTTGATAATAATATTGTTCCCATAAAATTTATTAAAGAAAAGCAATACGAAGTAAATATAATTGAAAAAATTTATACTGAAGAAGAAGTTATAAAAGAAGCAATAACATATGCCAAAGAAAAATTACAAGAAAGCAATCACAATATTTTAAAAATAAAAGATTATTCAATAATGAAAAAAGAAAATATAGGAAATAAAATAAAATTAAAAATATTTTTCTCTGTTATTGAAGATATTACCAAAATAGAAGAAATTAAAGTAGAATATTAATATTTACAATTAAATAAAATTAAGCTATAATTTGGGTATAAAGATAGGTGATAGTATGGTAGAAACACAAACAATAGATGTAGAACATGTTCAAAAAATATTAAATAATTGTCCCAATTATGACATTATTGTTAATAGTGAATTTCCTTTTGAAGATACCTTTTCAGATAAGTTAGTAGACTGGTATCGAGAACTTGTTTTCTCTGCCAATGGTAATAATGAAGGACAATTAAAAATTATTAATGCCTTAGATAAAAGTATATATTTATATGTTACAAATAATAGATATAAAAGAGGATTAAGAAAAATAGTTGATGAGAACGAAATAACATTAAAAGACAAAGAAATAATAAAAGAACTTTTAAAAAAAATAATTAATTATACCAATTCCTATGAAAATAAAACTTTATTAGAGATAGATACAACAAAATGGATATAGTTTATAAAAACATCCACTTTTAAAGTAATTTATCTTTTTTTTCGAATAATACTATTGAAAGGAGGAATATGATTAGATTTAAAGATATACCTAAAGAAGAAAAACCACGAGAAAGATTAGTAAAATATGGAGAAAAATATTTATCAAATGAAGAGCTATTGTGTATATTACTAAAAACAGGAACAAAAAAATACAATGTAAAAGAAGTTGCTAATAACTTATTATATAGAATAGGTAATATAAAAAAACTAAAAGAAGTAGGTATTAACGCATTAAAGAGTATAGAAGGAATAGGAGATATAAAAGCAATTGAATTAAAAGCAATGATAGAGTTAGGTAGAAGAATATATCAAGAAGAGAATATAGAAAAATTAGTATGTACCAATGCAATAAGCATTTATAAATATTTTAATTCCTTGTTTAAAGACATAAAGCAAGAAGAGTTTTACTGTTTATATTTAGATACCAAAAAGAAATTTATATCAAAAAAGAAATTATTCGTAGGAAGTATAAATAAATCTATTGTCCATCCAAGGGAAATATTTAAAGAAGCATATTTATTATCATCAAGTTTCATTGTATGTCTTCATAATCATCCAAGTGGAGATCCAAATCCAAGTAAAGAAGACATAGTATTAACACAAAATATTCTAGAATTAGGCTATATACATGGCATTTATTTAATAGATCATATAATTATTGGAAATAATAAATATTTTAGTTTTTATGAAAATGGTTATATCAGCAATAGACAATAATATTTTTTTTTAGTATAATTTCACTAGAGAGACTATTTAATAAATAAAATTATTAAAAATAAAAATTAAAAAGGAGATATTATATATAATAAAAATCTCTCTTATTGATATTATATATAATTAAATAAAAATGACAGTACATATAGAAAGTAATAAAGAAGATATTTCAAGGAATATTTTAATGCCAGGTGATCCCAAAAGATGTGAGTATATAGCTAAAAATTATTTACAAGATTATAAGATTGTTAACAATGTTAGAGGAATGACAGCCTATACAGGATACTATAAAGGAAAAAGAATAACAATATTCCCATCTGGTATGGGAATACCAAGTATGGGAATATATTCATATGAATTATATAAGTATTATGATGTAGAAAACATTATCAGGATAGGTTCATGTGGAGGATATAATCATACATTAAAACTAAAAGACATTATTTTAGTAGACAATTCATATAGTCAATCAACATACGCTAAATATTTAGATGGATATCAAGATAATTTAGTAAAATCAACAAAAAATTTAAACGATATTATTCTAAAAACATCTAATGAACTAAACATGAATATAATAAAAGGAACTATCTGCTCTACAGATGTTTTTTATGAAAAAGATTATAAAAATAAACCTATAGAAGAATATAATATTTTAGGAGCTGAAATGGAATCTTTTGCCTTATTTAATAATGCAAGAACACTAGGAAAAAATGCTGCATGTTTACTTACTGTTTCTGATTTATTTTTTAGTGAAGATAAATTAACATCCTTAGAAAGAGAACAAAATTTAAATGAAATGATAGTTCTCGCATTAGAAAGTTGTTTAAAATTATAAAAAGTAGCCATAATATGTAAAGGAGGGATAGTTATGGAATATATTTGCTATAATATGAACGCATATAATTTACATATAGTAAATACTAAAAAATTTAAAACAATCACCGTAGACATATGTTTTAGAGAAAAAATTAATAAAGATGAAATAACATTAAGAAACTTATTGAAAGAAATTATGGTAAATGCCTCATATGACTATCCAAGTGAAAGAGAACTTATAAAAGCTACGGAAGAGTTATATGATTTAAAACTATTAACATCAACATATCGAATAGGAAATTATAATTTTCTATCTATGAAGATTCGTTTCTTAAATGAAAAATACACAGAAAAAGGTATGAATTATGCATCTATTAAATTATTGTTAGATTTAATATTTAAACCCAAACTAGATGCTGATTTTGAAAAATGTAAAAATAAAATAGAAAAGAGTATACTTTCATTAAATGATAATAAAGTAAAGTATGCAATATCAAAATTACTAGAAAGTACAAAGGATATGCCATATTCTTATAATTTCTATGGAAATATAGAAGACTTAAATAAAATAACAATAGAAGATATAAAAAAATGTTATGAAAATCTTTTGACTAACGATATAATCGATATATTTGTTGTTGGAGAAGTAAATCCAGAAGAAATAAAAAATATATTTAAGGAAAATTTCAAAGGAAAGACATTTCATAAAGTAGATAATAAAGTAATTGTAAAAGAACTAACACCACATACAAAAACTAATATAATTAGAGAACAAGATGATATTAATCAAATTCAACTAACTATTTTATGTAGTCTTAATAGTATAACAGAATATGAAAGAAAATATGTATCATTAGTATATTCAGAAATGTTAGGAGGAAGTGCAAATTCTATTCTATTTGATACTGTAAGAGAAAAAAAATCTTATGCATACTACGTCAATAGTATTATAAAACCATATGATAATAATATGATTATATACTCTGGAATCCATGAAGATAATGAAAAAGAAGTAATTAAATTAATAAAAAAATGTTTAAAAGACATTACAAAAGGAAAATTTAATGATGAAATATTCCAAAGTAGTAAAAATACAATAATTTCTTCATTAAAAGCAAGTTTAGATAACCCAATAGGTATAATTAATAACTGCTTATCCAATATTCTAGTGTCATCTCCAACAATTGAAGAAAAGATTAAAATTATTGAAAAAATAACCAAAGAAGAAGTAATTAATTTCAGTAAAAAAATAACTATACATACAATATATATTTTGGAGGGTTCTAATGAAGAAAATAACAATCAATAAAGTAAATGAAGATATATATTACGAAAAACTAGATAATGGATTAGAAGTATATTTTTATATTAATCCAACTATTCATAATAATTACGTAACATATACAACAAAATATGGATCCATCTATAAAGAATTTACTCCCATTAATGAAGAAAAAATGATAAATGTACCTAATGGAATAGCCCATTTTCTAGAACACAAAGTATTTGTTCAAGAAATAGATCCACAACCAGAAGAATTTTTTGCCCAAAATGGTGCATTATGTAATGCATATACAACATTTAAAAATACGACATATCTATTTTCTGGACCAGACAATTTAAAAGAAAATATCATTTACTTATTAGACTATGTATCATCACTATATTTAACAGAAAAAAATGTAGAGTCAGAAAAAGACATAATTATTCAAGAAATTAATATGTGCAATGATAGACCAACTGATATTTTATATGATATGATTAGAAAAAATACTATAAAAAATAATTCATTTAAAGAAAGCATAATAGGGACAGCAAAAGAGGTAAAAAGTATAACAAAAGAATTATTGGAAACTTGTTACAATACTTTTTACAATTCTTCAAATATGTTTCTTGTTGTTACTGGTAATTTTGATAAAGATGAAATATTAGAAGCTATTAAAGAAAATCAAAGTAAAAAAAATCAAAAAGAAATTCCCAAAATTGAAGTAAAAAAATATAAAGAACCTGATAAAATTGTAAAAGAAAAAGAAATAATCAAATGTAATACTAACATACCTAAAGTAGCATATAGTGTTAAAATAAATGTTGATAAATTAAAAGTTGATAAAAGGAAATTGAATGTTTACATGTATTTATTGTATACATTATTATTTGGAGATACTTCTAATTTTGATGAAAAAATGAAAAAACAAGGTATAATAACAAGTACACTATATTATAATTTTCTAGATATTGGAAGTCATTTCATATTATCTTTAATCAATAGTTGTTATGAATATGAAAAATTAATAAAAGAAATAGAAAAAGTATCATCAAATATAACTATTGATAAAAATGAATTTGAAAGAAAGAAAAAAGTATTAATAAGTAATGAAATATTTAGTTATGAAAATGTTGAAATGATTAATGATATGATAATAGATAATATTCTGTTTGATGGAACAATCTACGAAGATACGATAGGCATGATTAATTCACTAAATGTAGAAGAATTAGAAAAAATAATAAAAGAGATAGATTGGAATAATAAAAGTATCGTTATATTGGATAAAAATGCAACCGCAGAGTAATAAAAACTCTGTTTTTTAGTTTCTATTTAGTTAATTCTTAACAACACAATTATTTTATATGCTATTATTATGATGTCTAACTTTCTAGAACACATAAGGAGAAAAAATGTTAAAACTAGAAAATATTAATAAAAGTTATAATAATGAATTGATTTTAAAAAATATTAACCTCTATTTTGAAAATACCGGTTTTATATCAATATTAGGTCCATCAGGAAGTGGAAAAACGACATTACTAAATATTATTTCAGGACTTATTAAACCAGATAGTGGTACTATTCAATATAACAATTTATTATTAAATAAGTTTAATAGAAAATCATGGGATTCGTTTAGAACTTATAATTTAAGTTACATATTTCAAGACTATAAATTATTAGAAGATATAACAGTTATAGACAATATAAAAATAGTAACCAATAGTAACAATAAGATAAAACAATTACTAGCAAAACTAGAAATAAATAAAATACAAAAACAAAAAGTAAATAAATTATCCGGAGGAGAAAAACAACGCGTTGCAATTGCAAGAGCCTTAGCTAATGATCCAGATATATTATTAGCAGATGAACCAACCGGAGCTCTTGATACCATTAATAGTGTAAAAATAATGAATATTTTAAAAGAAATATCCAAAAACAAACTTGTTATAATAGTCACACACAATATAGAATTAGCTAAAAAATACTCAGACAAAATTATATATATAAAAGATGGTACTATTGAACATAACGATTATATAAAAGAATTTACAGATATAAAAACAACTATATTAAGGAAAAATAAAACATCAATAAAAAGTATAATTAAATTAGCTCTAAATGGATTAAAAAGCAAAAAGAAAAGAACTATATTAACATCATTAGCTAGTTCCATAGGTATTATAACCATGGCCTTAGTATTATTAATATCTAATGGTTTCAACAAAGATTTAAAAAATTATGAAGAAACAACTTTATCTAAAATACCAATTACAATTTCTAATGGCATATATGAAAAAAAATCAAATAGTAAAGAATTAAAAGATAATCAAATCAATATAAAGAAAAAAGATGAATACTTACATGAAAATAACATAGATAATAATTATCTAAATTATATAAATAAACTAAATAATAACTATTACATATCATATAAGTATGATATAAATTTGCCACTACTTACAAATAAATATAAATATATAGATATATCATATTTCAATATGATTCCTTATAAAGATAATGATTATATAAAAGAAAATTATAATATTATATATGGAAGAAATATAAATAACTATAATGAAGTATTACTAGCTATAGATGAAAATAATATGGTAGAAGAAGACCTACTTATGACATTTGGAATAAATACTGACATAGAATATAATAAACTAATTAATACTAAAATAAAAATAATACCTAATGATATTTATTATAAAGAAGAAAATAATTATTTTATAGTTAACAATGACCTACAATATCAATATAATAATGGAATAGAATTAACAATCGTAGGCATAGTAAAAGAAAAAGAACCGATAAAAAATATAAGTACTATTTTATATAATAAAGAATTAATTGATAAATATTTAACTATAAATGAGAATAGTAAAATAGTAAAAAAATATTTAAATACAGATAATGTTATAATACCTAACAATACTACAAAAGATAAAATATTAAGTTATCTTGGATATAAGACTATTCCTTATGAAATAGAAATATATACTAAAAATATATATGATAAAGAAAATTTAATAAAATATTTAGATAATTATAATAAAGAAGAAGATAAAATAATTTATATTGATATCACAAAAGATATGTTAGAACTATTAAAAAATATTATAAATATAATAACTATTGTTTTGGTAGTATTTTCTCTAATTTCCCTAATTGTTTCATCCATAATGATAAGTATTATAACCAATATGAGAGTATTAGAAAGAACAAAAGATATTGGAATACTTAGAAGTATAGGAAAAAGTAGAAAAACAATATCTAGATTATTTAATATAGAAAATATTTTAATTGGAATAATTTCTTCAATAATATCATCGTTAATAGTGTATATCTTAGTTAATCCTATCAATATATTATTAAATAAACTATTAGATATGGGAAATATCATAGAATATAATTATAAATATATGCTTATCTTATCATTATTAAACATAACCATTACTATGTTATCTGGATATATTCCTAGTAAAAAAGCAAGTAAAAAAGAAATTATCACTTGTTTTAATACATAAATAGATAAAAATACTATTGTTTAAGTTAATTTTATAAAAAATACTCATATAATAACATAGGTGATAAATAATGGATAACATAAACGAATTTAAGTCCTTTGTAAAAAAACACCCCAATTTAAATAGCTATGTCACAGATGGACAAATGACATGGCAAAAGTTCTACGAAATGTACGATATGTATGGAGAAGATAGTGAAGTTTGGCAATCATATAAAACAAAAGAAAGAAAGACAACAAGTTTAACAGATATAGTCAATATGGCTAAAAATGTCGATGTAGATAAATTACAAGATGGAATAGGGTCTCTTCAAAAAGCTATAACTTTGTTTAGCGATTTATTCTTATCTAAAGATACAGAAGCAAAATCCACATATAAACCAAGAGCTATATATAAAAGGTTTGATGACTAATGAGTTTAGAATTACAATATAGAATAAACAGTGATCCAAGATTAAAACAATTTCTAAGAGAAAATTCCTATTGGTATAAATATCTAAATAGAAGTAATACCTATCTAAAACCATTTATATCTGATATGAAAGATAAATATAAATTAAAAACAACAGATAAAATAAATAAATTAACTAATAATATTAGTATGGTAAGAGCTTTCTTAGATGTCTTAAAATAAAAGTAGACAATATAAAATTATTGTGTTATTCTTGATATATGAACGAAATTATAGAAAATACATTTATTTTTATAGACAATTTAGAAAAGTCAGACTTAATTAAAAAATTAACTGAATGCAAAGAAATATTATTAAAAGATAATAAAGTTTTAAATCTAATAAAAGAATATAATAATCTAGAAGATACAAATATACTATTAAATCTAAAGAAAGAGTTATATCAAAATCATACTTATCAAAGATATATGGAATTATATGATGAATTATATATGTTAGTTAAAAGCATCAATAAAAAGTATTCAAGTTATCTAGGAGAAAATGTATGTCAGAAAAATACATAACTTATAATATAGATAACAATATAGAATGTTACTATACATATAAAGGTTATACATTAGAAAATTTAATTAAAGACTTAAATATAGATAATTACTATATATTAAAACAAATACATTCTAATAAAGTATTTGATATTACTAACATACCAAAGAATTATGAAGGAGATGGATTAATAACAAATAAGTCTAATATAGCTTTAGTTACTAAAAGTAAAGATTGTAACAGTATTTTTATAATAGACACTAAAAATAAAATAATAGATAATATTCATTCAGGATGGAAAGGAACACTTAAAAGTATTATAACAATAGCTATAAATCAAATGAAAGAAAAATATAACAGTGCATCAAAAGACATAAAAATAGTATTTAATCCATCCATAAGAGAATGTTGCTTTGAAGTAGATAATGATGTATATGATTTATTTATAAAAAAATATAAAGACAAGTCTTATTATAAAAAAATAAGTAATAAATATCATATAAACCTAGTAAGAATAATAAAAGATGATGCCAAAAAATTAGGAATAAAAGAAGAAAATATTATAGATAATAATATTTGTACATTATGTAATAGAAAATTGTTTAATTCACATAGGAATAATGATATAGAATTAAATTATGCATTAATAATAAAGAGGTAATAATGAGAGTAATAAGTGGAATATTAAAAGGTAAAAATATAGAAGGATATAATATTAGTGGTACTAGACCAACCATGGATAGAGTAAAAGAATCTGTTTTTTCTACAATTCAAGATAGCATTAAAAATAGTGTAGTACTAGACCTATTTGCCGGTAGTGGGCAATTAGGCATAGAAGCAATTAGTAATGGCAGTAAACTATGCTATTTTATAGATAACAACAAAGAAGCTACAAATACCATAAAAAAGAATATAGAATTATTAAATATTAAAGACAAATCTATAGTACTTAACTATGATTATAAAAAAAGTCTAAATTATTTTAAAGATAATAATATTAAATTTAATATTATATTTGTAGATCCACCATATGACTATGATGTATTAGATAAAGTTATATCAAAAATATTAGAATATAATCTATTAGAAAAAAAAGGTATATTAGTAATAGAGCATACTAAAGAAATAAAAGGAGACTATAAAGATTTATACTTATATAAAGCAAAGAAATATGGATATAAATACATAAACATATACATAAGAAATAACTGATTTAACATAATCAGTTTTTATATTAGTGATAGTAATGGAAATTGTCAATAATTATCATAAAGTGTGTAAAATTTAATGGCTAACAGTTGACAATGACCAAGTAAAATGATAACCTTATATCATAGGAGGAAAATAAAAATGAAAAAATTAAACAGAAAAGGTTTTACATTAGTTGAGTTACTAGCAGTTATCATAATTCTAGCTGTAGTAGTAGGTATTACTATACCAACAATTTTAACTACAACAGCTAATGCCAAGAAAAAAGCATTTGAAACAGCAGCAGCAACAGCAGCAGATTGGTTTGACAGACAATATCAGTCATATTTAATTGGTAATCCAGATTTATCACAATATGATGATATGTTTGTAGAACTTTTCATTGATACTAACAATAAAACAGCAAAGCTAATAGAGGGAGAAAAAATAGAAGCTACAGAATCAAAAAATACAGAATTAATTCAAAAGGCTGGATTATCAACAAAAAATGTTTCAAAAATGGAAGTAACATTCAATCATTATGGAAGAAGTTGTGTTATAATCACTGCTACAGATGATGGAGATTATCCAAGCGGTAAAACAGCTCAAGGTGGAAATTGTTAACTAGAAGCAAAAATGCTTCTTTTTTCTTTGTGAGTTTTATGATATACTTATCTTATAAGAAAGAGGTAAGAAAATGAATGAATTAATTATAGGAAGTCATGTATCATTTAATAATAAAGATCAATTATTAGGGTCTGTTAAAGAAGCAGTATCTTATGGAAGTAATACATTTATGTTTTATACGGGAGCGCCTCAAAATACTAGACGAGGAGAAATAAATGATTTTGTAACTTTAGAAGCATATAAATTAATGAAAGAAAATAATATTGAATTAGATAAAGTAATAGTACATGCTCCATATATTGTTAATTTAGCAAATCCAGATAATATGGAGTTCTCAATTGATTTTTTAACTAATGAAGTAGAAAGATGTAATTTACTAGGTATGAAATATTTGGTTCTACATCCCGGTTCTAGCGTTAATGTATCAAGAGAAGAAGGAATTGCTAATATTATTAAAGGACTAAATGCTATATTGACAAATAACAATAATATTTGTATATGTTTAGAAACTATGGCAGGTAAGGGTAACGAATTAGGAAGAAACTTTTTAGAATTAAAAGAAATTATAGATGGAGTAAATTTTAAAGATTCAATTGGAGTATGTATGGATACATGTCATTTATTTGATAGTGGTATTGATATAACAGATTTTGACAAAGTATTAGATGACTTTGATAAACAAATAGGACTAAATTATTTAAAATGTATTCATATAAATGATAGTAAGAATATATTCTCTAGTCATAAAGATAGACATGAGAATATAGGGTATGGTAACATTGGTTTTGATATATTAATTAAAATTATATATAATGAAAGAATTAAAAATATACCAAAAATATTAGAAACTCCTTATGTAGGAAAAACTGATGATGACAAAGAAAGAATATATCCACCATATAAATATGAAATAGAGATGATTAGAAATAAAAAATTTGATACTAGTCTTTTAGAAAAAATTAGAAATAATGAATAAAGTATGTTATTTAAAAAATAATATGCTTTTTTCTATCTATCTATGTAATTTAATAAAAAAATAATATTTCACTTAAATGTAGTTGATATTTTGCCAAATATTTTGTATAATGTTAGAAGAATAGGAGTGTTTTAACATGGCAGAAAAACCGGAAATGACAGTTGAATATGACAATAAATTTGGCGTTAAACATTATAAAGTTAAAGTAATTAAGAAAAAAGAAAATCTTTTTAAATACATTGTAAGTGTATTATCTTATGCTGTTTTTATATGGCTTCTTCTTATTGGAGGAACATTGCTTTTATATATAGCAGATATTAAGATAAGAGCCATGAAAGGAGATAATTCTCCACCGGTATTTAATGCTTATGTTGTTAAGTCTGGTAGTATGTTACCACAGATTAAAATAAAAGATATTGTTGTTACTAAAAAAGTTCCTGAAGAAAGACTTAATGTTGAAGATATTATAACATTTATTAGTCCAGATGAAAGACTTGGAGGAATAACTATTACTCATAGAATAAAAGAAAAATTTTATGATGATAGTATTAAAGGCTTCTATTATAGAACAAAAGGTGATAATAATAATATTGCTGATCCAGCTTTAGTTCCTTATGATAATATATTAGGTAAAGTAATATTAAAAATACCTAAATTAGGATATTTACAAGATATACTTGCAAGTAAAGGAACAGTTATAATTGTAATAATTATTCCATGTCTAGTAATATTCTCTTATGATATAATGAAGGGCTTAAAGAGTCTAGGAAAAAAGACTAAACTTATAAAATAGGAGTTATCTCATGAGTAAGAAAAAATATGATGTAGTAGAACTTAATAAAAAAGAAAATAAGATACTACTTGAAAAAAAACAAAATATGTTTATTTTGTTCTTAAATAAAATGGGACCATTATTTTCTATATTATTACTATTAATAGGCATTGGATTAGTGTCTCTAAGTTTAATGTTAGTAGCAAAAAAATTACTAGTGTCTGAAGAACCTAATATCAAAGATGCTAAAATAACAGTTAAGTTTTTAGATGACATATCAGATGTTACAATGAAGAATATTACCCCTATACCAGAAAATACTGCTGTGAATAGTTTTAAAAATAATAATGTATTTACATCTAATGGTGAAATTCTTATATATAAAAAAGTAGAAGCAAGTAGTTACATAATATATTATTTTAGCGATAAAAGTGCTTTAAAATTAAATAAAGAAGATAATACAGTTATTAGAATTGCTCCCATAAATAATGAATATGGTATAAGTGATAATGGTACAATCAATATGAGTGCTAAAATGAGTAATATAAACATAGATAATATAAAAGATACTAACTATGGAAAAATAACATATTTTACTGATGGAAGTGCTTTAATTACTAATAGTGATATAGATATGTTTGTAAGAAATAGTCTAGATATAAAAGAAAATTATATTTCTAATAATAAAGTATCTTATTTAAAAAATACTAATATTGAAAATGGTAAAGAAATAAATAACTTTTATGATGGAAGTATGTTAATTAATTATAATGGTACAAATTATATTGTAAGAAATAATGATGATATAAAAGTAAATGGGAAAAATATAACATTTCCAAATAACAATCAAGCAACATTAACAAAAAGTATATCATTAGAACATAATATAAGAATAGATTATTATAGTGATGGATCTGCTATTGTTAAAGATGGCAGTAAAATAATTAGTGTAAGGAAAAGTAACAGTATTATTATAAAAAACAATACTTTAATAGAAATAATTGATAATGTTGAAGCAAGTATTGCATCAATCAAAGATAATACCACATACTATACAAATGGAAGTGCTATGACAAAATATAATGATTTATTAGTGTTTGTTTCTGATAATTCACAAATTAAATATAAAGATAATAATGTTAATATTGAAGACAATTATAAAGAATTAACTCGTGAAAGTCATTTAAATAATGAAGATATATTTATATTTGATGATATAACTATTGTTACTAAAGATAATAAAACAATTATAACTAATACTAGCAATGTTATCATGGATAGTGATGGATATGTAAAAGAAATTATTAATAATACAATTGAAGATGATAAGTTTTCCTTCACTATATCTAACGATACTAATGAAGAAATTAATTATAGAGTAGTTATAGAGTCATCAGAAAAAACAACTCTAGATACGAAGTATATGAGATATATTTTAAGGTATAATAATATATATACTAAACCTAGTAAATTAGAAGATAATATTTGGAAATATGATAAATTAAGTGAAAAATTAAACTTAAATGGTATTAATTATATTCTATTAGAAAAAAGTCTAGAAGCATATCAAATGGATGAAATATCCCTAATGCTATGGACAGATTATGAAACTATTCCTAATTCTATGATGAATAAAGTATTTTTAGGAACAATAAAAGTATATTCTTGGATTAACGAATAACAAGAAAGGTGGTACTATGGAAGAAATATTAAATAAGAAAAATTATATTTTATTAATAGCAATTATTTTTGTGGCCGTTTCTTTATCAGGTACCACATATTCATTGTTTATTAAAGTAGATGATACTAATCAATTTAATTATAAAACAGGTATTTTAGACCTAGAATTCCAAGAAGAAAACGTCATTGAATTACCAGAAGCTTTCCCTGTTAGTGATACAAAAGGAATGTCTTATGAACCATACACTTTATCAATTAAGAATATAGGATCAATTGCATATATCTTTGATTTAAAAGTATCTGATAATGATGATGATAAACTAATTAATAGTAAATATATTAAAGTACAAATAGATGATAATTTACCAATAACACTACAAAATAGTAATAATACATTAAAGAAAAATATAATTTTATATCCAGGAGAAACAATAAAATTCAAAATAAAAATGTGGTTAGATATAAATACTCCAAATACTGAACTTGGAAAACAGTTTAATGCCACATTAATTACCAGTGGTAGTTCATTTTATAAAACTTTAGATGAAAGTGGAGCTAACCACCCAAGTCTAGAAGATAATATGCTTCCCGTTTATTATGATGAATATAACAAGGTATGGAAAAAAGCTGATGAAGGTAATTTAGATGATAGTTATAAATGGTATGATTATGATGATAAAATGTGGGCTAATTCCATAGTTTTAAAAGATGGAGAAAAGGTTATTCACGATATATCAAGTAAAAATAATAATATAAAAAATATTAGTAATATAAATGTAGCTGATAAAAATTTAATATTAGAAAATAATAAATTAGATATAAATTTAAGTAATTATATTAATAAGAACATAAGTATTGTAGAAAGATTGGCTTTAAATGACTTAAAGCATAATGATATAGATATTATTTCAAGCGATGGATTTAATTTAAGATATAATACTAAAAATAATAATTTTATTATAGATATAAATGGATTTAATATAACATCTAATAAATATATTATTGAGGAAAATAAATTTTATATTATATCTTTTACTATGAGTGATAAAGACATAAATCTATATATAAATGGTAGTAGTATTTTAAATTATAGCATGGCAATCAATACAAATTATAATATATTAACTATTGGTGGTATAGGAAATGTTTTAGTTAGTGATTTATATGTATATAATGATATATTGACAAGTAAAGAAGTAAATAATAATTATAGGGATAATCTAATATTAATAACTGATAATTTAGTAAGTGGATATAATAATTTTTATCCAATGACAACAGATACTTATTATAAAAGCAGTCCTTTAGGAACTACTATTAAAGATAGTGATATAAATGAATTTTATGTATGGATACCAAGATTTAAGTATCGTTTATGGAATGTTACTGGAGAACCTAATATAAGTTCTTATGATGCATACACTAAAGGAATAGATATATCTTTTGAAAAAAATAAAGAAAGTGGAGGAAGTATATACTGTAAAGATAATATTTGTTATAGTGATGAAGAGAGAACAATATCTTTAACTCAAAATGATAATGACAAATACTATACACCAAGTAGTTTTACTAATAACGAAGAACTACTAGGATTCTGGGTAGGTAAATATGAAGTATCTAATGGTTGCAAAGATAATTGCCTAACCAATAGTAGTGACCTTACTATACTACCTAATCAAGAATCATGGAGAAATAATAATTTATCTAATTATTATGAAGCTATAAAAGGTAAAGGAAACAGTTATCATATAATAAAAAATAGTGAATGGGGAACTATAAGTTATCTATCCCATTCAAAGTATGGAATATGTTCTAACATGAAATGTACAGAGATAGCTTCAAACAATACATATATTTCAGGAAAAGAAGGAAAAGATAGTACAACAGGAAATATCTATGGAGTATATGATATGGCAGGAAGCGCTTCAGAGTTTGTTATGGCAAATTATACATCAAATAATTCTTTAGCACTAAATAATAGTAATTTCAAATATAATGTTACAATTCCTAGCACTGATTATGATTTGTATAGTGGTACTAACTTTATCTTAGGAGATGCTACGAAAGAAATATTGTTAACTCAGTCAAGTACAGGATCATGGGACAATAATTATTCTATATTTATTGATAAAGTAAATAACTGGTTTATACGTGGTGGAATGGCTGGAAATGAAGTTGGTAATGGAATATTCTACTATAATGCCACTAATGATAGTCCAAGCGAATATATAACTACAAGGGTTGTTGTAAGATAATAGATAAAAACAAAACTGATTAGAACTTTTACTAATCAGTTTTACTTATATTCAGCTTTAATCATTTTTGCATGAATAACAATTCTTTTTGTACTATCATTATTACAAGTAGATAAAGTTAAAATTTTATCTTCTGTTGAAATATCTTCGTTAAAATTATATATACTTCTTCCTTTAATCGTATCAACAAACTTTTGATGTTCTTCCTCTGTTTCAAAATAAGTTTTCAAATAATATACTTCTGTTTTAATCATATATATTGAAAATATTTTCCATACAGTATTAGAGGTAGGAGTAGATACTTTGATATAATGATTATCAACATTAGTATACCAACTATCTTTTAAACACCAAGTTAATGTACTAAACATCGTATCTGTTCTTGTATTATGAGCATAAATAATAGAATTATTACCAAAATACTTAAAATCATCACGATAGTCAGCATAAACCCAACCACTACGATTACTTTTCTTATTAAAATCATGTTTTAAATAGTATGCATTATCATTCGTTTGTACAACGGGATAATTAACATTAGTATTATTAACCTTAATCCACCCCACAGTATCACTGTTTTTAGATAATAATTCTCCGAAATCAACATTCATAAAACTAATATCCTTATATTTATCCACACTATCCGGATAATATTCAACATAATCAATAGTTTCTTGCTTTTCATCTTTTAAAGCTTCTGTAGTTTTTAAAATATCGTTTGTAAGAAAATCTAACTTCAATTGTTGAACATACCACTTAGAACAAATAAATACACAAATAAGATAAGTACCTAATGTCAAAGATAAAATAATTATAGGTATAACAGGTTTACCATTGTACTTAATTTTATTTGCTTTCTTTGGATTAAATAATGTTATAATACCCTGTATAAAATATTTTGGCATAGTTATAACAGTTTTTAGTCCTAAGAAAAGCCATCTAAAAATATCTATTATAACACCTCCATATTCTTATAAAATTATATCAAAAAATATATTATTTGTCGATATTTTTTATTTTTTTCTACAAAAGAAATTAATATAGTGGTATAATACACTTACGGAGGGAAGTGAATTTGTGGATAATAATATAAAAGTTGGAGATAAATTACAAATTCATTGCTATAAACATGACGGATCATTACATCGAACTTGGGATGAAGCAACATTATTAGAAATACACGATGATTATTTAGTTTTTGGTAATAATCAAACAACCGTCGTAGATGCAGATGGAAAAGTATGGAAAACGAAAGAACCTGCTATCATGTTTTTCTTTAAAGATAGATGGTTTAATATTATAGGGCAGTTAAAAGATTATGGAATATATTTTTATTGTAATATCGCAACACCAACACTAATTGATAATAAGGTAATAAAATACATTGACTATGACTTAGATTTAAGAGTTTTCCCTAATGGAAGTTTTAAAATACTAGATCGTATGGAATATAAATACCATAAAAAACAAATGCACTATTCTAATAGATTAGATTTTATTTTAAAATATGAATTAGGTAATTTAATAGATATGGTTAGAGTAAGAGAAACACCATTTAATAAAGAAGTTATAAATAATTATTATGAAAAATATGTAGAATTAACAAACAAAAAATAATTCTTTTTTTCTGTAAATTAAAATAAGAAAAATGCTATAAAACTATTGTAATATCATATTGAGTTTTGCTATAATGTAATTGAATATGAAAGGAAGATTAAAATGAATGAATACAAAATAACAGTACATGATGAAAATGAAACAATGGAGTTAGCAGAAAATATTGAATCAGAGAAGTTTCCTAATATGGTTATTTGTTTAAATGGAGACCTAGGAAGTGGTAAAACCGTATTTACTAAGGCATTTGCTAGTGCTATGGCTATTCCTGAAATATCTTCTCCAACATTCAATATAATTAAAGAATATAATGGAGAATTACCTTTATATCATATGGATATGTATAGAGTAGAAGATAAAATAGAATCACTAGGTATAGAAGAATACTATACTAAAGGAGGAGTAACTATTATTGAATGGGCTGAATTAATTAAGGACTATTTACCAGTGGAAAGATTAGATATAAAATTTAAAATAGTAGATGAAAATACAAGAATTATAATATTAAAGCCTTATGGTGAAGAATACGTTAGATTATGTGAGGACATTTTATGATAAGTTTATTTATAGATACATCTTCTTCTGATGTATCTATTGCCATTGTTAAGGATAATATTATATTAGGTAGCATAAATAAGTCTTCTATAAAAGAACACTCTAAACATGTTGCAAATGATATAAAAACATTATTAGATAATAATAGTATTTCTCCTAAAGAAGTAAATAACATAATGGTTTGTGTAGGACCAGGTTCATTTACTGGAATAAGAATTGGTGTAACTATTGCAAAAACCTACGGATATTTAGTTAATAATTCTTTGTATCCTATGTCAAGTTTAAAAGAATTAGCTTTAAGTACTAAAGAAAAAAAAGAATATATTATGTCATTAATAAGTGCTAAAAATAATAATTATTATATTGGATTATATGATGAAAATTATGAAGAAGTAGTTAATGAACAATTTATGAATGAAACAAATATTATAGAATTAATAAAAGAATATAATCCTACACTAGTGGGAGATAACATCTATACCTTAGGAGAATACTCTACTAGTAAAGTAGATTTAGATATACTTTCTATTATTAATTATTATAAAAATAAAAGAAAGGTAATGTCTCACGAATTATTACCTAATTATTTAAAAAAACCACAGGCATTAGAAAATAAAAATGATTAAAGAAGTAGAAATAGTAGCATCTAATCCATTTGGAAGAAGAATAGAGTATTTCTATGAAGATATAAGTGTAGGTTATTTAGATTTCTCAATTATCTATGACAGAATGGAAATAGATAATTTGTTTGTTAAAGAAGAATATAGAGGATTGGGAATTGCTACTAAATTAATGTCTCATGTTATAAGTATTGCTATAGAAACAAGAATGATAAATATTACTTTAGAAGTAAGAATAAGTAATGAAATAGCTAGAAATTTATATAGAAAATTTGGCTTTAGAGAAGTAAGCTTAAGAAAATACTATTATGGAGATGAAGATGGTATTTTAATGGAGAAACAGGTGATGTAAATGAAAGATATATATTGTTTAGCAATAGAAACATCTTGTGATGAAACAAGTATGAGTATTGTAAAAAATGGAACAGAAGAAATAGCTACAGTTACAAATACACAAATTGATATTCATAAAAAGTTTGGAGGAGTAGTACCAGAAATAGCTAGTCGTAGCCATATAGAATCAATAACTATAGTATTAGATGAACTACTAGAAAAAACAGACTTAACCCTAGAAGATATAGATATCATAGGGGTAACCTATGGGCCTGGCTTAATTGGATCGCTATTAATAGGAGTAGAATGTGCTAAAACGATATCATTGGTTTTAAATAAACCATTAATTCCAGTTCATCATATAGCAGGACATATATATGCCAATAATTTAGAGAAAAGATTACAGTTCCCTCTAATTGCATTAGTTGTATCTGGCGGACATACAGATTTAGTGTATATGGAGAGTGATTATACCTTTAAAAGAATAGGATCAACTCTAGATGACGCCGTAGGAGAATGTTACGATAAAGTAGCAAAAGTATTAGGACTAGAGTACCCAGGGGGACCAAAGGTAGATAAATTAGCTAAGTTAGGACAATACACTTATGATTTACCTCTTCCATTAGATGATAATACTTATAATTTCAGTTTTAGCGGTATCAAATCCAAAATTGTAAATCTAGTACATAACGAATTACAAAGAGGTAATGAAATAAGAATAAATGATATGTGCAATTCATTTCAAGAAAGAGTTGTTAAGGTTCTAGTTAAGAAAACAAAAAAAGCAATACGAGAATATAATGTTAAAAATCTTGTATTAGCAGGAGGCGTAGCAGCAAATAGCTATCTAAGAGAAAAATTAACAGAAATGGCAAACGAAGAGAATATTAATTTTTCATATCCACCAATAAATTATTGCACAGATAATGCTACGATGATAGGAAGTGCAGCATATTATGCTTATAAAAAAGAAATTACAGCTGATTTAACTTTAAATGCTAAAGCAGTTGATACTTTATACAAAAATGACTAATAAATTTAGTCTTTTTCTTGTTATTTAACTATACTTATTATATAATTAAATTATAAATAAAGAAGGATGTGACATAATGAAAAATAAAGGTTTTACATTAATAGAATTACTTGCTACCCTAATAATTTTAGCTCTAATCACCTCTGTAGTAACAATAGTTACATTGAATACTATGCGAAAAGCTAAAGAAAGAGAAAGAACTATTCTTGTTGCAAACATTATAGATGGTGCCACCGCTATGGCATTAGAATGCGCAAACATTAAACCAGAAGAACTACCTATATGTGGAAATGTTAATGAAAAAATCAAAATACCATTAAAAACACTAGTAGAATATGGATATATAAAAGGTGATGAAAATGGAAAGATTTATAATCCCGCTGCCTCAAAAGAAGAATACAAAGATGTTACAGATTGTGAGTTTTACATAGAAACAAGCAAAAGTGTAGCAGAATTTCACATTTGTGAGATAGATACAGGAGTATGTCCTAATGGACCAGGAGTAGAAAAGTGTTATGAATTAAAATTAGCTGTAGATGGAGGACAATAATGACCAATAATTATTGGGATATAGTCTTAAAAGAAGAATATGAAAAGAATTATTTTAAAAACATAGCAATGTTTATAAATAAAGAATATAAAGAGAAAATAGTATATCCACCAAAAAGAGATATTCTAAGAGCATTAAAATTAACAGATTATAATGATGTAAAAGTAGTTATTTTAGGACAAGATCCATATCATGGAGAAAACGAAGCAAATGGATTATCATTTTCTGTAAATGAAGGCATTAAATTACCGCCATCTCTTAAAAATATATATAAAGAATTATATGATGATTTAGGAATAACTAAAACTACTGGTGACTTAATTTCATGGGCTAATCAAGGTGTATTACTTTTAAATAGTGTCTTAACAGTATTAAAAGATATACCTACATCTCATAGCAAAATAGGATGGCAAGAATATACTGATGCCATTATAAAAAAATTAAACGAAAGAGAAAAACCTATTGTATTTATTCTATGGGGAAATTATGCCAGGAGTAAAAAAAATTTAATTACTAATAAAAGACATTATATTATAGAATCACCCCATCCATCACCATTTTCAGCAAATAGCGGTTTCTTTGGCAGTAGACCATTTTCTAAAACAAACGAATTCTTAAAAAAGAACAATATAAAAGAAATAGAGTGGTAATATGTTAGGAGTCTATATACACATACCATTTTGCAAAAACATATGTAATTACTGTGATTTTTGTAAAATGAATTATAATGAAAAATATACAAAAAATTATCTAAATAATTTAAAAAAAGAAATACTTTCAAGATATAAAAGAGAAAAAATAGATACCCTTTATATAGGTGGAGGCACTCCAACAAGTCTTACTCTAGAAGAATTAGAATACCTATTAGAAATAACAAATATATTTAATAAAGAAGACAATATAGAATTTACTATTGAAAGTAATATTGAAGATATGGATATAAATAAAATTAATCTTTTAAAGTCATATGGTGTCAATAGGATAAGTTTTGGTGTGGAATCATTTAACAAAGAATCATTAAATATATTAGGACGAACTCATACTAAAGAAGAAATATTTGATACCATTGATTTAACAAAAAAATATTTTTCTAACATAAATATTGACTTAATATATGGAGTTACTGATAATATTGACACATTAAAAGAAGATATTCATAACTTCTTATTATTAGATATACCACATATATCATGCTATTCACTAATATTGGAAAAAAACACTAAATTATACAACGATAAATTTACTCCAATATCAGAAGATATAGATTATGAAATGTATAATTATATAAAAGAAGAATTAAAAAAGAATGATTATAATCATTACGAAATAAGTAATTATGCAAAAAAAGGTTATGAAAGTATTCATAATAAAATATATTGGCTAAATGAATCATATTATGGATTTGGCTTGGGAGCAGTAAGTTATATTAATAACTATCGTATATCTAATACTAAAAATTTGTCTAAGTATTTAGAAGATAATTTCATATTTGAAAATAACTATGAAAATGAACAAACAAGAAAAGAGAATGGCTTAATGTTAGGACTTAGATTAATAGATGGAATTAATTATCTAGATTACAATAAAAAACATAACACTAATATTTTAGAAAAAGAAATAATAAAAAAATTAATTAATGATAATAAATTAGAAATTATAGATAATAATATTAGAATCCCATCAAAATATATATATTTATCTAATACTATACTAAGTGAAATAATAGGAAGTGACCAATTATAACAAAGAAAAATTTAAGACAAATATTAAATCAAAATATTTATAAATAAATATAGAATATTATGTAAAATAAAAGGAAGTGATTTGTAATGAGAATATTAACATCCCCACGTTTTTATCAACCAGCTATATATATATTATTAGGAATAATTATATATGCAATTATAAAAACAATAATACTTAAAATATTTAAAACAAAAAAGATAGATAATAAAAAGAAAACAATAATTTTTCTAACAACTAATGTTATAAAATATTTAATCGTAGCTTTTGTTGTATTATCTATATTAAATGTTTATGGAGTAAATACTACATCAATTGTAGCTTCTATTGGAATAATTGGGGTAGTATTAGGACTTGCTGTCCAAGACTTAGTAAGAGATCTTTTAAGTGGAATATTAATAATATTTGATAATCAATATAATATTGGTGATACTGTTTTAATAAATGGATTTAAAGGTGAAGTAGTATCATTAGGGTTAATAAGTACTAAGATAAGAGGATTTAATGGAGATATAAAATCTATATCTAATTCATCTTTTAAAGAAGTTATAAACTATAATATGTCAAATACAATACTATATATAGATCTACCTGTGGCTTATGGAACAGATATAGAAAAGTTAGAAGATACTTTAAAAAGTATGAAAAAAGACGTTTTAAGTATAGAAAATGTTAAAGATTACTCACTACTTGGAGTAAATGAATTTAATTCATCATCTATATCATATCTAGTAAGCATTGAGTGTGCTCCTAATAAAGGATACCAAATAAAAAGAGACTATTATGGTTTAATATTAAAATATTTTAAAGAAAACAATATTGAGATACCTTATAATAAAATAGATGTAAATATAAGGAGGAATAATGAATAAAATAAAATATTTTGAAAAAGAAATAGGTTATCTAAAAAAAGAAAGTAATAAAGAAGATTTAAAAAAACTAATTAATTTACTACCAGACTATTTCTTCGAAATACCTGCTTCTTCTACTGGAAAATATCATCCAAAATTTTCCACTACTAATCATGGATTATTAAAACATACTAAGGTAGCCGTAAGAATAGCTTATGAATTATTCAATGTTGAAGATAGATTTACAGATGAAGATAAAGACTTAATAATTATGGCCTTAGTATTGCATGATGGATGTAAATTAGGTATTCCTAAAGAAGAATATACCAAAGTAGAACATCCATTAATCGTATCCAAACTAATAATGGAACACCATAATGAATTACAAATGGATATAATAGAAGTAAGAAAATTATGTACTATGATAGAAGCACATATGGGTAAATGGAATAAAGACTATAAAGGAAACGAAATATTACCTATACCTAGAAATGAAATTGAAAGATTTGTTCATAAATGTGATTATCTATCTAGTCGTAAATTTCTAAATATAAAATTTAAAAATATGGAAATTAGTGAGGAGTAAAATGAGCGAATTAAAAATTATTGTACCAGAGAATTTTAAAGAAATGGGTTCAAAAATTAATGCCCATATCCAAGTTCTAAGAAATACCCAAGATAATTATCTAGTAGATATTGATTTAGTAAGATTTAATAATGGAGAAGGTAAAGCTTTGATAAATGAAACCATTAGGGAAAAAGATGTCTATATTATATCTGACGTTACTAACTATGATATAACTTATGAAGCATTTGGAAAAATACATAATATGATGCCAGATGAACATTATCAAGACATAAAAAGAATTCTAAGTGCAATATGTGGACACACTAAAAAAACAACTCTAATTATGCCATATATGTATCAATCAAGACAAGATAAAAAATCTGGTCGTGAATCACTAGACTGTGCCGTAGCCTTACAAGAATTAGTAAAAAGTGGTGTAAATGAAGTAATTACGTTTGATATTCATAATAGTGGAATATGTAATGCTATACCAGATATTGCCTTTGAAAATATATATGCTACCGATGAAATGTTATTTAATTTAATAACAAAAGAGAATATAAGCTCTAAAAACTTAGTTGTCGTATCACCTGATGAAGGAGCAATGAAAAGAGCAAGTCTACTATCTGATATGTTAGGAGGAATTCCCGTTGCTTCATTTTACAAACAAAGAGATTATACTAAATTAGAGAATGGTCATCACCCAATAATAGAACATCGCTTTTTAGGCCCAGATTCACTGGAAGGAAAAGATGTTGTCGTAGCAGATGATATGATTGCATCAGGTGGATCACTATTAGATACATCAGAAAGATTAAAAAAATTAAAAGCTAATAGAATATTTTTAATAGCAACATTTGCCTTATTTACAAATGGTCCTGATAAATTTGATTTATATTATAAGAAAAAATATTTTGATAGAGTATATGCTACAAATCTATCATATGTACCAGAAAATATCAGAAAAAAAGAATGGTTTACTTTGATAGATTGTTCATATAAATTAAGTTATATTATAAATGAACTTAATCAAGGTCATTCTATATCTAGTATACTAGACGGAGAAGCAAACATTATAGAAAAATTAAAGGATGTGAATATATGAAATTAAATAACAAAGGATTTACATTAATAGAATTATTAGCCGTAATAGTTTTATTAATAGCTATATCAGCTATTGCTATACCAAGTATTACTGCCTCAATAGAAAGAAGCAAAGCCAAACAAGATGATGCCAAAAAAAGAATTATTGAATCTTCAGCAGAATTATACTATTCAAATAATAAAAATAAATTAACTAATTTTAAAAATGGTACTTGTTATATAAGTATAGATGACTTAGATTTAACTGACAAAGAAAAAACAGATCCATATAACAACACATATAATGGTGGAGTAGTTTATGAAAATAAGAAATATGTATATAAAGATGCAAATGAAATAAAAATAAATAAATGCAACATCTAGGAGGATATATGAATAATAAAGGGTTTATGATGACAGAAGTCGTAGTAGTATCAGTAATAGTATTATCTGTATTAGTAACTATGTATGTAAGTTATGGAAAACTATTTACGGGATTTAAAGAAAAAATAAATTATTATAATCCTGATAGTATATACAAGCTAGCTAATGTAAGAGATGCAATGATAAAAGATGGAACATTAAATACTCTAATAAAAGAATATACAAGTACAATAAAAATAGATAGTTATTGTAAAGGACTATGTAATGAATTAAAAAGTACAAACAATATATATATATCTAATTATGGAGACTTAAAAAAAATTAATAATACTAATCAAACTTTTAAAGACTACATAGCCTTCTTAGAAAATAATATTGAAAATAAAAATAATTATTATCTTATAATAGAAACAGAAGTATATAATAACTATTATTATTCGTATTTAGAGGTAGAAAAACTATGAAAAAATTAAACAATAAAGGTTATCTAACTGTTGAAGTAGTATTAGCAAGCGTAATAGCATTTGGTCTTGCATATTTCTTATTAAATTTAACTATTAAAGTAAAAGATAAGAATGATGATCTGCTAGTTAAAACAATACTAATTAATGATAAGGCTATAATAGAAAATAATATTATGAAAGATAATGATAAATATACTAGTGTAGAATTAGAAGAATGTACGCAAAAAAAATGTACAATCAGTTTTCTGTCAGATACAAATAATAAATTAATATATATAGATTTAGAAGGTAAATATCCTAAAATGGAGAGTAGAATAGATGGCAATTTAACATTTTCTAAAGAATTTAGTAAATATGCTACATTAGGAAATATACAAATTAATGACACTAGTGAATTATTATCAATAACAATACCTATCACTAATGATTTTATAAAAGATTATAATTTTGATATAAATATAGAATTAATAAAATAGTACCTTAATTAGGTACTATTTTATATTTCTCTCATAAAATCTTTATCTTTAAATGGATTATTTGGATCAATTTTATCAACAAATAATATTCCATTCAAGTGATCAAGTTCATGCTGAAAAGCAATTGATAGTTCTTCTCTAGCTCTATATCTTGTAGGATTACCATCAACATCATATCCAGTAAAAGTAACTCTAGCATATCTAGGAACAATACCAACAACATCTCTATTAACACTTAAACAGCCTTCTCCTTCAGATGCATATATAAGTTCTTCAGAATTAGAAATAAGTTTAGGATTAATTAATACATAATCTTTAAATTTGCCGGGTTCCTCTTCATGACAAACCACAAAAAATCTTTCATTAACACCAACTTGTGGAGCAGCAAGACCCATACCAGGACGAAGATTATATTTTTCAGCATATTCTTCTATCTGACTTAATCTTAAATGTTCTAGCATATCGTGAATTAATTTCTTTTTTTCATTTGATAAAGGAAAAACAACCTCTTTATTTTCAGCTCTAACTCTTTTATCTTTTTCATCAAGAATATCACAAGTTCTAAGCATACTATCCCTTCTTTCTAAGAAGTATTTTAACACATAATATAAAAAAAGGGAAGCATTTCCCTTAAAATATAGAGCTAGGCATTAAAAGTTCTAGTACCTATAATTATAACTAGTAAAATAAATAGTACTAAAACAATAGCAGCGGCACTTCCATATCCTCCATATCCACCGCATCCACAGCTAGGATATCCGTAACTAGGATATGATTGATATGAAGCGCCACATCCACATCCACTAGTACCTGTGCCATATCCATTATTGTATCCACCATAGTAATACATAATAAATACCTCCTTTAAGTATCTAATATAGTTTACTCAAAAAAGCAAAAATGGTTAAAGTAAAATACCCAATTTAAAAAAATGTTTACTTTTTTTGAATTTTTAGTATAATTATAATAAAGAATAGAGGAAATAATATGAGTTTAGAAAAGTTTATAGTTTATTTATTAATATGTTTTTTTCTAAGTCTTTTTATAGGAATAGAAAGACAATATAGACACCATTCTGTAGGTCTTAGAACAACTATTCTAGTAGCTATAGGATCATATTTATTTGTTAGTTTTTCATTTTTATTAAATGGATATAACATAGATGTAACAAGAATAGCTGCTCAAATAGTAACAGGAATGGGTTTCTTAGGAGCTGGAGTAATATTAAAAGATGGAGTAAAAATTAGAGGATTAACAACAGCAGCAACATTATGGTGTACAGCATCAATAGGAGTTTTATGTGCTAGTGGTTTTATACTTGAAGCAATATCAGGAACAGTAATAATTTTGTTCTCTAATGTTTTTCTAAGATATGTTAATAAAATAGTCAATCAAAAAAGTAGATATGAACAAACAAGTGAAGAAATTAAAGTTACAATTACTTCCTCAAAAGATAGAATAAAAGAACTAATAAAAGATATTACCAGTAATACAAAATTTAATATAAACAAACTAGATGTTAAGAAAAATACTATTATTTTAAATATTACTTTTTTTAAACCAGAAGAAAAACAAATAACAGAATTTATTGATATAATAAATAAAAAATATGAAATAGAAGAATATAGTTATGAAAAATTAAAAGAAGAAATAAAGATAGAAGAGTATGATGAACTATAAATTGTAAATTACTATAGGGAGAAAATATGAGAACAAAAAAAGTGCTATTAAATGTAATTACAGATATATTACCATATATTATAATTGGAGGAATTGGTCTAGTCAAAATGAATGTTTTGATTAAATATGTAGGAGATGTAGGGAATGGCTATTATCAAACTATAAATCAAATTATATCTTATGTCTTTTTGGCACAATTTGGTTTTGACGATGCTGTAATTTATAGTTTATATAAACCATTTGCTGAAAAAAATAAAGATGATATTAATAGAATATATTCTGGAAGTAGATATATATTTAAAATAATTGGTATAATAATAATTACCATAGTAGCCATAGTTAGTTTAGGATTATATCTATTTTATGGATTTAATGATGGATATAGAAATAGTGCTTTAATATGTTTTATAGTAATATGTTGTTCTTATTTAATAGCGTATTTTGGAAAAACGCAGACATATCGTGCCATATTATGTTCTAATCAAGAAAAATATATTTATTCTAGTGTTATAAATACTTTTAAAATAATATGTGATTTATTAATAATTTTTGCATCTATAAAATTTAGAAATTTAGAAAGTATAGCAATTGTTATATTAATTGTAAAAATACTAGAAGAAATAACTATGCGAATAGTTGTTAAAAAGAGATATTATTGGTTAAAAGAAGTAGAAAACAAGAATATTACTATGGTAAAAATGGTAAAAGATTTAGGTGTAAGTCAAATAGGCTATTTAATACTAAATAATGTAGATGCCATATTATTGATGGGATTTCTAGGACCAACCATAGTAAGTATATATACAACATATAACTATATATTAAGATTTTTATCAGAAATAGCCTCTAGAATACAAATAGTATCAGTATATTCATTTGGTAATGTTTTAGCAAGTGATGAAAAAGAAGAAAAAGTTATTGGTTTATATAAAGAATCATTTACGTTATTTTCAATTATTTCTTTTTCCTTATCATTAACATTTTTACTAGGAATAAGAACTTTTGTAAATCTATGGATAAATGATCCAACATATATTCTAAGTTACAGAACAGCTGTATTATTTACTGCAACACTATTCTTAGGTATTATATACTACCCATTATTAACCCTAATAAATGCTGATGGACAATTTAAAACCAATAAGAATCATACATTAACATGTGCTATAATTAATTTAGTATTATCATTTGTATTAATTAAACCTTATGGTATAGATGGTTTAATATTTGCTACATCTTTAGCATATTTTGTAAATATTATCCTAAAAGCTAAGGATACTGGTAAAACAAACTTAAAAAAATTAGGTGTACATAAAGTAGTAACAACATATATGATAACAGTAATAATATTTTTTATAGTATGTTATTTATTTAAATATATTGAAATACTTTTCTTCAATAATATTCATTCTATATTAACATGTATCTTAGGATTAGGAATTACTTTTATAGTATTAATATTCCTAACAACTGCAATTATGTACATGATTACCCCAGCTACTAAAGAATTATTGAATAGAGGAAAAAATTTAATAAAAAGAAAATCATCATAAGAGGATAAGAAAACACATTCTCTTTTTTTATTTGAAAAAAATAATAAAATTAAAAAAAATAAAAGTAATTTTAAAATTTATTTCGTATAATATTAATGAAAGGACCAAACAAAGGTATCGTAAGTAGAATATGTTGTTATTGACATTGATAATTATATCTAATATAATAAAAATCAAGGAGGGTTATATGCTTGAAGTACAAAATGTTACAAAAAAATATGGAAATATAACAGCTGTAGATAATTTATCATTTACTGTTGAAGAAGGATGTATTTTTGGATTATTAGGCCTAAATGGAGCAGGAAAAACAACTACTTTCAGAATGATATTAGGTCTTCTTGATGACTATGAAGGAAAAATATTATTAAATGGAAAAAAAATAGACTATAAAATAACTGATACCATAGGGTTTTTAACAGAAGAAAGAAGTCTATTAACTAAACTTACCGTAGAAGAACAAATAAAATTTTATGGGGCACTAAAATCATTAGATGAAAAAACAATAGAAGAAAGATTAGATTATTGGTTAGATAGATTTAATATAAAAGAATATAAAACAAGAAAAATAAAGTCATTATCTAAAGGAAATCAACAAAAAATACAATTTATATCAGCCATCATTAATGAACCAAAACTATTAATTCTAGACGAGCCATTTTCAGGACTAGATCCAGTTAATGTAGAATTATTTAAAAATATTATATTAGAATTAAAGAATAAAGGAACAATAATAATTTTCTCTTCTCATAGAATGGAACACGTCGAATTATTCTGTGAAAAGTTGTTAGTTTTAGTAAAAGGAAAGTGTGTGTTAAGTGGTTATTTAAAAGATATAAAAGATAAGTATAAAAAGAAGAATATAATTGTTAAGGGTGATTTTAATATAGATAAAATAAAAGAGTTAGATGGCGTAATAGATATAAAAAAAGAAAATGATAGATATATAATATCAATTGAGGATGATAGTTATACTAATAAAATATTTAAAGAAATAAGTAAATATGATATAAAAATGTTTTCTGAAGAAGATCCATCTCTTAATGAAATATTTCTATCAGTAGTAGGTGAAAATTATGAATAAATTAGGCTTTTTGACAAAATATTCATTAGGAAAGAAAATAAAAAGTAAATGGTTTGTTGTAGTAAATATAATCATATTATTAGTAATATCTGTACTTATAAATATGGATTCAATAATTAAATTATTTGGAGGAGACTTCAACAATAATGAAGAAATACTAGTTATAGATAACATAGGAGTATTAGAAACATTTAAAGATATATATGCTATTAATAATGAATATTTAAAATCAGAAACAAAATATTCCATAGAAGAATATAAAGAAGGATATGATAGTGCTATAGAAGAAATAAAAGATACTGATAAAATACTTATTGTAATAGACAAAGATGAAACTAATTATATAACTTCTAAGTTAATAACTAATAGCAGTATGGATACGATAACTTATACTATAATATCTAATACTCTTGACAGTGTAAAAAGAGAAGAAGTATTAAAAAGTTATAATATAACAAAAGAAATGTATGAAAAAATAGAAAGTAAAGTAGAAGTTGAGAGAATAATATTAGATTCTGAAAATAAAGATGATAATATGTTAACCAATTTAGTTGTAACTATTATAACAATGCCATTTTTCTTCTTAACAGTTTATCTTGTACAAATGATTGGAGCAGAAATAAATGAAGAAAAAAGTACTAAAAGCATGGAAATAATTATATCAAACGTAAGTGCTAAAACACATTTTATCTCAAAAATAATATCTTCCAATGTATTTGTTCTAATTCAAGGAGCATTATTAATAATATATTGCATAATAGGAATTATAATAAGATACTTTGTAAGTGGAAGTATTATCAATAGTTTACCAGTTGAATTGACCACTTTAGGTAGTACTTTATCATCAAGTGGAATAATGGATAATATAAAAATAGCATTACCTCTTATGTTATTGTTATTAATAATAACACTATTTGCATATTCAATAGTAAGTGGAGTATTAGCATCCGTAACTACAAATATGGAAGATTATCAACAAATACAAACTCCAATAGTATTAATTCTATTAGCAGGATTTTATCTATCATCGCTAGCAAGTATATTTAAAGGGTCAATCTTTATTAAAGCGGCATCTTATCTACCATTTATATCGAGTTTATTAGCTCCAACAATGTATGCTCTTGGAGAGTTTAGCTTGTTTGATATGTTAATATCAATATTACTAATGGTCGTAACTATATTATTACTTATGAAATATGGATTTAGAATATATAAAGTTGGTATATTAAATTATTCAGATAATAACTTATGGAAAAAAATATTTAAATCAATGAAGGGAGAAAAATAATGAAAGGAACATACATTATAATAACATTTAAGGACGGAACTACTAAGACAATTTATACAGGAAAAAATAAAATAAAAGAAGCAGATGAACTTACTAAGAAATTTAATGATCAAAATGAATTGATTGAATGGATAAATAGAGAACTGTTGATAAACAATCCTAAAATAGATCCTAATCGTGTAAAGTGTGTAACAATAGGACAAAAAAAACATGATAGCTATGACTTTGATGGTAAAATTTCTCCAGTAATGTATGCTTATGATAAAATGGATATTTCTAAAATAAAGGAACTTGTTTTAAATTATATACTAGTATCTCCAAATGAAAGAATAAAAATTTTTGGTATTCATTTTGTTCAAACTGATGCCATGTTAAACTATAGAGATGGATATAAAAATCTAGAAACACAAGATGTTATAAGAACAGTAGAAGCTTATTTTGCTCCATCTAAAAATGGAACTATACCATACAAGAAATATAGAGATAGTTATTTTAAATTAGTAGAACTTGGAATAATAAAACACGACAATACAAATACGTCAAAATTACCTTCTATAGATAATAATGATGAAATGTATAATTATGAAGATGATGGTGATATGTTAGACTTAGCATCATGTGAAGGACATCAAAGAGGGTTTGATGAATATGCCAATTACTTAGAAGGGATATATCCTGCCACATATACTAGAAGGAGAATATAATTTATGATAGAAGTGAAAACACATAATTATACATTAGTATTAATATTTAAAGATAAAAAAATAATAATCCCCCTAAATGTTAGAAATACAAATTATAACAACATAGAAAGTAATATCGTTGATAAATATAGAAGCATTGAAGAATTGAAAAAAGAATTTACCAAAAAATTCGATAATGAAGTAATAGATGTGTATATTGAAGAAGAAATCTATATTCTTTCTCCAGGAATTTCCACAGAAAAAAATATAAAACATTATTTAAACTTCAATAAAAGAGAAAATGAGCCAAGTAAAAAGAGACAATAAATATGAAATTAATTAATGAATTTTTAGAATACTTAAAAGTAATAAAACATTATTCAGAAAAAACTATTATTAGTTATGAATTTGATATTTGTGAATTATACAATTATTTTAAAAGTAAAAAAATAGATATAATAAACATAACAAGAAAAGATACAGAAGCATATTTGGAATTTCTCTATAGCTTAAAAATTGACAAGAATACAATATCAAGAAAATTAAGTAGTATAAGATCATTTTATAACTATTTAGTAAAAGAAGAAAAAGTATCATATAATTATTTTAATTTAATATCTAATCCCAAACATAAAATAAGTTTACCAAACTATCTTAAAGATAAAGACTTAGATAAAATGTTTGAAGTACCAGATTTAACAACACCATTAGGACAAAGAAATAGATTAATATTAGAACTATTATATGCAACAGGAATTAGGGTAAGTGAACTGGTGAACATTAAAATAAATGAAATTAATCGATATAATAGAACCATCAAAGTATTAGGTAAGGGAGAAAAAGAAAGAATAGTAGTGTATGGACATATGTGTGAAAACATAATGAATATGTATATAAAAGATGGAAGATGTCAATTGTTAAAAAATAAAAATAACGATTATTTACTTCTTAATAAAAATGGCAATAATTTATCGACAAGAATGATAAGAAATATTTTAGATGATATAATGATAAAAAGTGGCATTAGAAAACATGTTCACCCACATATGTTAAGACATACATTTGCTACAGATATGTTAAATAATGGAGCAGATATTATTAGTGTTAAAGAATTATTAGGACATGAAAATGTTAATACAACAAGTATATATACTCATGTTACTAATGAGCAAATAAAAAAAGTATATGAATCTTGTCATCCAAGAGCAAAGGAGTAATATTATGTCAAAATTATATTTTAGATATGGATACAGTAAATCAGCATCTATTTGCCAAATAGCCTATAATTATAACGAAAGAGGAATGGAAGTAGCTATAATTAATGCCAAAAACAACGAAAAAATCAAATCAAAGTTAGCCAATTTAGAAAGAGACGTTAATGTCATTTTAGATGGTGAAAGTCTATATAATAAAATAGACTTTAAAAAAATAAGTGCCGTTTTAGTAGATAATGCACAATACTTAAGTCAAACTTTAATAGAAGAATTATTTTATATAGCGAAATTAGAAAATATTCCTGTCATTGCTTTTGGTGAAAGAATATCGCAAGAAAAAACAAATGGTGCCATTAGATTAATGGAATTAGCTGATACGATTGAATCAATAGACAAAGTTAACAACAGAGGAAATGGATCTTTAGAATATTACTATGGGGCAATGAACTGTAGTAAAACAGCTAATCTATTATATAAAAACGAACATTTAATTGAAGAAGGTAATATAACATTACTAATAAAGCCAAAGTTGGATAGAGATGAAAAATTAATTCAATCTAGAATAGGACTAGAAAAAGAAGCAGATATTATTGCAGATGAAAATACACCTCTGTATGCACCATTAAAATATAAAATAGAACATGATTATGTAAATTATATACTAGTAGATGAAGCACAATTTCTAACAGAAAGTCAAATTGATCAGTTGAAAAGAATTAGCGAAGAATATAAAGTAAGTGTTATATGTTATGGTTTAAAGTCAGATTTTTTATCTCATGCATTTACAGGAAGCAAAAGGCTCTTAGAAGTAGCAGATACAATTACAAAAATGAGAACCGTTTGTAGATGTGGAAAAGGAGCAGACTTTAATGTACGAATTGATAAGAATGGTAATTACGTAAAAGAAGGAGAACAATTAGTTATTGATGATGGGGTGATTTACACATATGTATCTGTATGTGCCAACTGTTTTATAAAAAATGTTTTAGGTAATCCCCAAATAACAAGAGTAAAAAAATAAAATTAGAAAATTCTATTAACACATTGATTTTTTTTACTTTGTTTTTTTCTGCGTATTCATAGACTTATCTCATTAATTTTGGTATAATTACTATATGGGGAGGACACAATGTATAACAAAGCATTAGAAGTATTAAACATATTTTGTGAACATGGTTATGTTGCTTATATCGTTGGAGGCTATCCAAGAGATAGTATTCTAGAAATAAAAACATCTGATATTGATATATGTACTGATGCTAGACCCAAGGAAATAATGGAAATATTTGCCTCACAAGCCGTTAGTGATGTTAGCTATGGTTCCGTAAAAGTAATATATAAAAATAGTAAATTTGATGTTACTACTTTTAGAAAAGATATTAAATATGTAGATAATAGAAGACCTATTAAAATTAAATATATAAACAATTTAAAAAAAGATTTATTAAGAAGAGACTTTACAATTAATACAATATGTATTGATAAAGATGGTAATATAATAGACCTTCTTAATGCAAGAAGTGATATAAATAAAAGACTTATTAGAACAGTAGGGAATCCTAGATATAGAATTAAAGAAGATTCACTAAGAATTCTTAGAGCTATAAGGTTTGCTTCCATACTTGATTTTGATATTGATGATAAAACAGGATATTATTTAACAAAATATGGTTGTTTACTAAATAATTTATCTAAAGAAAGAAAAAAAGAAGAATTAAATAAAATATTTTCATCATGTGGAAAAGAAAAAGGAAGAAAATTAATACTAAAATATAAATTAGAAAAATATTTAAATATAGATAATATAGCTAATATTGTTATGTGTGATGATATTATAGGAATATGGACTCAATTAAATGTTGAAAATATATATAATTTTTCTAAACTAGAAAAAGAACAAATGAAATTAATAAAGGAATTAATGTCAAGACCTATGGATAAATATAATATATATAAATATGGTCTATATATTTCAATGGTAGTTTGTGAAATAAAAGGATATGACAAAGTTAAAGTAAACAATATATATAATAAATTGCCTATTCTAAACAAAAGTGATATATGTATTAGTGCAAACGATATAGCCAAAATATTAAATAGAAGACCGGGAGCGTATTTAAAAGAAATACTTAAAGATATAGAAAAAGAAATACTTAAAGATAAGTTAGATAATACAAATGAAGATATTGAAAAATATATAATAGAAAAATACAATTAAGGTGACTAACATGAAATTATTTGATAAAATTAAAAACGTTTTTAAAGGAAATAAAGAAGAAACAGTATTAAATTATGATAAGGGATTAAAGAAAACAAGAGAAGAATTTATTTCAGAACTTAGTAACTTATCAAAAAAATATAAATTCATTAATGAAGATTATTTTGAAGAGTTAGAGAATATTTTGATTATGGCAGACATTGGTGTATCTACAGTTATGAATTTTGTGGACTTACTAAAAAAGAGAGTTAAAAAAGAAAATATAGAAGATACTAATGTCTTAAAAGAAATCATAGTAGATGAATTATTTATTATGTATGTTGGTAATGATATTATTGATAGTAAAATTCATTTTAATAGTGATGGTCCTACCATTATTTTGCTCGTAGGAGTTAATGGGGTAGGAAAAACAACTACTATTGGTAAAATAGCTAATAAATACAAAAATATGAATAAGAAAGTTTTATTAATAGCAGGTGATACTTTTAGAGCAGGAGCTATAGAACAATTAGTAGAATGGGGAAAAAGGACGGATACTAAGGTTATTACACCAGTAAGTACTGATCCATCATCCGTTATTTATGATGGGCTTGATATTGCCAAAAAAGAAAATTATGATCTTGTATTGATAGATACAGCAGGAAGATTACAAAATAAAACAAATTTAATGCAAGAACTATCTAAAATTAATAAAGTAATAGAAAAAGTAATGGGACGAGGATGTGATGAAACACTTTTAGTCATAGATGCTACGACAGGACAAAATGGTGTTAACCAGGCTAAAGCTTTTAAAGAAATTACAAATATTACTGGAATAGTGTTAACCAAGCTAGATGGTACAGCCAAAGGCGGAATTGTTCTTGGGATAAAAGAAGAGCTTGGAATACCCGTTAAATTTGTAGGGTTAGGAGAAGGTATTAATGACCTTGAACCATTTGATATAGAAAAATATATATATGGATTATTTAAAGATCTTTAGGAGGATATATGGAAAAAAAGATAGAAAGAATATTTTGTTATATAGTATCAATTATTGTTTTAGTATTAATAATACTTACTATTAAAAAGATAATATTTTTACCAGCCTTACTTTTAATGACTTCTTTATTACTTTTTGGATTATCTTATACAATTCGAGATAGCAAGAAAAAATGGTTAATATATACACTATTTATTATAGGAGTAATACTTGTTATATCAGCAATCAGTTATTTAATATGGAGACTTGTATAATGGAAAGTAGAAATTATATAATAATGCTTTATGACTTTTATAACACATTATTTAGTGATAAGCAAAAATTATATTTTGAAGAATATTATTTTAATAACTTATCTCTAGGAGAAATTAGTGATAATTATTTGTTAAGTAGAAATGCTATCCATAAAATAATAAAAAGTATGGTAGAAAAGTTAGAATATTATGAAGATAAACTTAAATTATATGAAAAAAGTATTGAATTAACCAAGATTATTGATACTTTGGATAAAGATACAAAAGAAAAAATAAGTAAATTATATTTGGAGTGATCATATGAATTTAAAATTAGAAAATAGAAAGTTACCAGAAAATCCATATAAAGAAAAAAAAGAGTATTCATACGGATATGCCAGTATATTATATTTAATGTCTTTGGTAGTCACAATATTAAGCTTTATTGTAATAATAATGGTATTTATAAGAGGAAAATAATATGAATGAAAGTATATTGGAAAAAATTGGAGAAAATTTAACTGAGGTTAAATATCTAGTTAATCCTGCGATTGCACGTGATAAAGAGTTAAAAGAATTAGTTATGGTTCTTCTTACTCCAGAAAAGTCAGCAGTTTTAGTAGGAAAACCAGGTATTGGTAAAACAGCTATTGTAGAAGGACTTGCTTACAGAATACAATTAAATGATGTCCCTAACGCTTTAATGGGATACCAACTATATAGAATTAATACCCCATCTTTATTGGGAGACTATGATGGTGAAAATAGAGTAGTATCATTAGTTAATGAATTAAAAACAAAAGAAAAAATCATAATATTTATTGATGAAATACATACATTAATAGGTAATAATGCAGAAGGGGCATTAGACCTCGCCAATATGTTTAAAGAAGGATTAAGTAGAGGAACAATTAAACTTATCGGAGCTACAACTGATTATGAGTATGAAAGATATATATTAAGAGATAAAGCTTTCGTTAGAAGATTTGAAAAAATTGAAATAGAAGAACCAACACAAGAAATGTGTGTACAAATACTTATGAGAACAGTACCAAAAATAGAAGTTCAAACAGGAGTAAAATTATCTTATAGTGATTTCACAAAAGAAAAAATAATGACATTTATCGTAGATATGACAAGTGAATATAAAAGAGTTTACGAAATATCTTCTAGATATCCGGATATTGCCCTAACTATATTAAGGCAAGCATTTTCACAAGCCCTATACGAAAATAGAACAACCGTGGGAATGAAGAATATATATGATGCTATCAGTTCAACAAAAGCTGTATATCCAGATGTTATAAAAAAAGAACTTGTTAAGTTTAAAGAAATATTTGCTAAAGAACTTCTTGAAGAAGGAGTAAATATTTAATTAAGGAGGAACTATGGAATTAAAAAAAATACTTTCAGGTATTAAATATGGACTTGTAAGTGGAACAGATGATATAGATATAAAAGATATATCGCAAAATTCAAATAATATAAAAGAAGGGTATTTATTCGTAGCTATTAAAGGAAGTAATGTAGATGGACACGATTATATAGATAGTGCTATTAAAAATGGTGCAAAAGCTATAATCGTAGAAAATGATTATTCCAACAAAGATATAACAGTCATTAAAGTATCATCTACAGAAGAAATTTTTTGCAAATTAGCAATTAATTATTTTAACAATCCAATAAGCAAATTAACATCTATTGCTATTACAGGAACTAAAGGAAAAACATCAACTGCTTTTATGATTAAAACAATTCTTGAAAAAAATGGTAATACAGTAGGAATTATTGGAACAAATGGAGTTTATATTAAAGACAAACACTATAAAATAATTAATACAACACCAAATGGATATGATATACAAAAATATATACAAGAAATGCTTGATAATAAAATAGAATACCTAGTTATGGAAGTATCTAGTCAAGCTTTAAAATATGGAAGAGTAAAAGGAATGCATTTTGATTATGGAATATTTACTAACTTATCAAAAGATCATATAAGTCAAAAAGAACATTCGAATATGAAAGACTACATAGAAAGTAAGAGTAAGTTATTTGATATGTGTTATCATGGTATATTTAATTTAGATGATGAGCATGTCTTTAATATGATAGATAAGAAAAGTTCCACAATTAATACTTATGGATACAATGAAAAAAGTGATTTAAGAATTACAGATATAAAATATATTAAATATGATCATTTTTTAGGAATTGAATTTACTACCGATGGATTAATCAAAGATACATTTAAAGTTAGTAGTCCAGGTAAATTTTCTTCTTATAACGCCCTTGCAGCAATATTATGTACTCATATGTTAGGAATTGATACTAATATTATAAAAGAATCATTGATTAATTTCTTTGTAAAAGGAAGGGTAGAACCTATAAAAGTATCTGATAAATTTAATTTAATAATAGATTATGCACATAATGGAATAAGTACAGAGAGTTTAATAACAACAATAAGAGAATATAACCCTAAAAGAATAGTGACTATATTTGGTTGTGGTGGAAATAAAAGTATAGATAGAAGATATGAAATGGGGCGTGTAAGTGGAACATATTCCGACTTTTCTATCGTAACCGAAGATAATAATAGATTTGAGCAATTTGAAGATATTGCTAAAGATATATTAAAAGAGTTAGATAAAACAGGTGGAAAATATATTGTTATACCAGATAGAAAAGAAGCTATAAAATATAGTATAGAACACGCTAAAGAAGGAGACGTTATACTTCTAATAGGTAAAGGACATGAGGATTATAAGGAAATAAATGGTAAAAGAACACATTTTGACGAAAGAGAAGTAATTCAAGAAATCTTAGAAGAATTAAAAAAATAAATCTATAGTAATTAATTTATGTATTATTTTTGAAGAAAATTCACTAAAAACTCTTTACATTTTATCAAATTGTTATATAATGTAACTATACAGAAAGAAAAACTGTGAAAAGGACACGATTATATATTGATGTTTTATAGAGAGTTAGTGTTTGGTGAAAACTAATAAACAAGATATGTAATTACTACCTTGGAGTTAATCATGAAAAGTGATTCGGTTAAACCCGTTATTTAAATTAAGTATCAATTAGGATGGTACCGTGTTAATGACACTCCTTTATAAGGGGTGTTTTTTGTTTGAATACTTTATTAATGTTGAGTTTAATAATGTAATCTATTATTAAAAATAAGGAGTAGTATTATGGAAAGTATGTCATTAATAAAATATTTAAGAATATATTATGGGGTAAATATAAATAAAAAAAATGAAAAATTAACACATAATCTTATAAAGAAAAATATGCCTTTTGTTAAAAGATGTGACTTTGATTATTCATTATCAAATAGGGATATGCTCATGTGTGGAGAAATTGTAATGGTGTATGATGATACAGGAGCAGTATTGCCATATATAGTACCAGAAGAGAGGTATGTTACCTATTGTCAAGAAACAGAGGTAACAGAAAAATTACCTCACGAATATATGCCACTGGAAGAAGCTAAAAAATTACCGGATTATTTACTAATTGAAGAACTACGTAAATCAAGACCTATGAAAGGTAGATATGAACAATTAAGAAAAGAGCTTTTATATGAAAGAGATCATGCTAAAACTAAAAGATATAAAAGAAGAAAAAGAACATTAGAAGGAAGGGAATGATATAAATGATTAATATTCGTGAAGATAAAGAACTAAGTGTTATGAATCACAGTTGTGCTCATTTACTAGCACAAGCTGTAAAACACTTGTATCCTAAAGCATTGTTTTGGGTAGGACCAGTTATTGAAGAAGGTTTTTATTATGATATTGATCTAAATGGTAAAACATTAACTGAAGAAGATTTACCTGTTATTGAAAAAGAAATGAAGAAAATAGCTAAAGATGGTAAAAGAATAGTAAGACATGAATTAACAAAAGAAGAAGCATTAGAAAAGTTTAAAGATGATCCATATAAAATTGATTTAATTGAAAGAATGGATGAGGATAATAATATTATTTCTTGTTATACACAAGGAGATTTTACTGATCTTTGTCGTGGACCACATGTTGAAAGTGTTAAAGAATTAAAACATTTTAAACTATTAAAAGTAAGCGGAGCTTATTGGAAAAATGATTCTAAAAATCATATGCTTCAAAGAATATATGGGGTATGTTTTGAAACAGAAGAAGATTTAAATGAATATTTAAATGAACTTGAAGAAAGAAAACAAAGAGATCATCGAAAAATAGGAAAAGATTTAGATATTTTTATGTCTAATGATTTAGTAGGAAAAGGAATGCCTATGTGGCTTCCAAATGGTGCTTTAATTCGTAAACAATTAGAAAATTATATTTATGAAAAAGAGCAAAAATTGGGTTATCAACATGTTTATACACCATGTGTAGGTACAGTTGATTTATATAAAACAAGCGGTCATTGGGATCATTATAAAGAAAATATGTTTCCTATGATGAAAGTAGATGAAGAAGAATTTGTATTAAGACCAATGAATTGTCCACATCATATGCTTATTTATGCTAATCACTTACATTCATATCGTGAACTTCCTATTAGAATTGGAGAATTTGCTACAGATTTTAGATATGAAGCAAGCGGAGCAGTTAAAGGATTAGAAAGAGTTAGATGTATGTGTCAAAATGATGCTCACCTTTTTGTAAGACCAGATCAAATAGGGGAAGAATTTAAAAAAGTAGTATCATTAATTCTTGGTGTATATCATGATTTTGGAATTGAAAATTATAAATTTAGATTATCATTAAGAGATAAAGAAGATAAAGAAAAATATTTTGATGATGATAAAATGTGGGATGAGGCTGAAAATAAACTTCGTGAAGTATTAAATGAATATGGTTGTAGTTATACTGAAGCAAAAGGAGAAGCTGCTTTTTATGGACCAAAATTAGATGTTGAAGTAAAACCTGCTGTTGGACCAGAAGTAACTTTATCAACTTGTCAATTAGATTTCTTACTTCCAAGAAGATTTGATTTAAGTTATATAGACAATGAAGGAAATAAACAAATACCAGTTGTTATTCATAGAGCTATTTTAGGAACATTTGATAGGTTTACAGCATTTATTCTTGAAGAAACAAAAGGAGCACTTCCTTTATGGCTTTCTCCAACACAAATATGTGTAATACCTGTAAATAATAATTATCATTTAGAATATGCTAAAGAAATAAATGATTTATTATTAGCTAACAATATAAGAGTAAAATTAGATGATAGAGATGAAAAACTTGGTTACAAAATGCGTGAAGCACAAATGCAAAAAATTCCATACACATTAATACTTGGTGAAGAAGAATGTAACAATAAAACAATTTCTTATAGAAAACATGGTAGTAAGGATACATTTACTACTACAAAAGAAGAATTTTTAAATTTATTAAAAGAAGAAATAAAAAATAAAAGTAACTAATCTTCTTTTAGTGTATAGTGAATAATAAAACTTATTATTGATAATATTGTCAATAATAAGTTTTACTTTTTTATTTTAATAAATGATAACATGATAAATAGGATACCACTTAAAAATACGATAGCCATAACATTACTATAGGTAAAAGTAAATCCTAGTGAACCACCCAAAATGGCTCCTATCGTAGAATTGAGTCCCATTCCTGGAGCTTCTACAAAAGGCATATTAGCGAATAAAGCCATAAGCAAAGTTCCTATAGCACTACCTAGAGCCAACGTCGTAGGTATCTACAACTTTTTTCCAATATACGAGTTGATACATAAATATCAATCACTAGATATAATATACCATATTTTTAAAAATTCTTAAATAGTTTCACTGAACTTTATTTAATAACCAATTTAATGACTTATTTGTAAGTTTTGCAATCTCTATTATGAATAGTGTTGAAACTGTTGATTTTCCTGATTCATAAGCACTTATAACAGAGTGCGTTGTATTTAACTTTGAGGCAAGTTTTTTTTGAGTATAATTAATAGATTTCCTTGCTTCTCTTAACTTTTTTCCTAAATTAATTCTATCAATTTCTACTTTATCAAATTTGATATACTTGTCATTTGATAAGTCTACTAAATAATCAATATTTATGTTATATTCATTCGATATTTTATTTAGATAATATAATGGTATTGTATTTTTGTTTATTTCCCACAATGAGTAGGCTGTTCTTGTACACCCTAAAACTCTTGATATATCTTCTTGGGTAATCTCTAATTCTTCTCTTATATTTTTAATTTTCTCAGTATTCATAATCATCACCTTAAGAAAATTATCTTATTTTTGCTTCTAATTTCGACAAATTGCTATTCATAACGACAAAAATATGATATAATTATATAAGAAAGGAGTTGAATATAATGGAGCAAAAGAAAAAAATAGCGTTGCCAATTAAAATTGTTATTATTGGATGTATAATTGGACTAATAGTTGCGGGTATTGGATTATTTAAACAAGTTGATTCTAAAAGAATTAATGAAGAAAGAAAAGAAGCAGCACAAAAACAGTCTCAAGCTGCTGTGGACGTAGCCAATAAGAGATTAAAAGAAATTGAAGAAGAATATTATCCTTTAAAAGAACAATATGAAAAAAAGCAGCAAGAATGTGATGCAATGAATATGAGAGATTCAGATTGGTTCGAAAAACATTCTAAATGTCAAAGAGAATTAAGTGAATTAAATTCAAAAATGAGCTCTTTAGAGATGGAAGATACAGTAATTAAAAATAAAGATTATACTGTATACTATGATTTAGTTAAACCCATGTCTTATCAAATATTTTATATAATTGGTGGTTCTATTGCTGGATTGGCTATTTTAGGGGCATTTATTATATATTTAGTTAAAGGCAAAAAAAGTTATTAATAATTAAAAAGAAAGTATAAGTCTTATTTCTTTAGAAAGGATGTTAAAAATGGATAATCAAAAATTATTGAGTGAAGAAAAATATCAGCAAAATAACGCTAAGGTGAAAAAAGTTGGTAAAATGTTGTTGATTATTGGAGTTATTACATTAGTTATTAGCATTGCACTTATAATTATTGGATTTGTTAGTACTGGTAATAGTGCTTCAAATGCATTTGATAAAATTGGTAGTAATGCAATTAATAATTTTAATTCTATGGATCAAAATACAGTAATTAACGAGGCTCAAAATACTTTCAATAGTACAAAGGATACAGCAAAGGGAATGTTTGGTAGTGTTGGCCTGTTCGCTTTAGGAGGCTTTTTAAACTTTATTGGTTTTGCATTAACAATTGCAGGTGGTGTTGTAATGTTTATAGCACATAGGAGAGAAATTACAGCATATACTACTCAACAAGTTATGCCTGTTGCGCAAGAAGGTATAGAAAAAATAACTCCAACAGTTGCTAATGCTGCAGGTTCAATTGCCCAAAGTATTAGTAAAGGTATACAAGAAGGTAAAAATGAAGTAGGAAATAAGTAAGGAGGTAGTATTATGTTTGGCAATGATATTAATTCGGAATTCGGACATAATTCAAGTAGTTCGATAAGTCATAGTTCTAATGGTACGACAAGTCATAATAGTTCATTTGGACATTCTACAATTAGCCATCACTCTGATGGAAGTAGTAGTCACACTAATTCATCTGGACACTCTTCAATAAGTCATGGTTCTAATGGCACGACGAGTCATAGCATTACAACAGGACATACAACTATAAGTCATAATTCGGATGGTTCTGTTACACATACTTTTACAAATTAAAACGGAAGAGTGAAAAACTCTTCCTTTTATAATTACTTGTTATTTTCTAATACTTTTTCTACTTCACTAATTAATTGTTCTTTATCGGGAATATAATAAGTATATGTTGAAGCAAAAATATTATTAGATAAGCCACCTAAAGCGTATTCTAACATTACTTTATCTTTTTCGGCACATAGTATAATACCAATTGGTTTGCCATCTTCCTCACTATTTACTACTTGTTCATAATAATTTAAATACATATTCATTTGACCCAAATTTTCGGCTTTTAATTTATTCATTTTTAGATCAATTAAAACATAAGATTTTAAGAATTTATTGTAAAATACCATATCTACATAATAATCAGTATTATTAAGTGTTATTCTTTGTTGAGAACCTACAAACATAAATCCTTTACCTAATTCTAGTAAGAAATCTTCAATATGCCTGATTAGTTTATATTCTAAGTCTTTTTCTAAAAGTGGTTTTTGTTCTTCGATTCCAAGAAATTCAAATACATAAGGTTGTTTAATTACATCACTAGGTTTATTTAATTCTTGTCCTTTTTTTGATAGTTCATATACCTTTTCCTTATTTACTTTTCCATCTGATAGTAAAAGTCTTTCAAATAATGAAGTATCTAATTGTCTTCTTAATTCTCTAACAGATCAATTGGAATTAATACATTCTTTTTCATAGAAATTTCTTTTATCTTTATCTTCAATAATCATTAGTTCTAAATAGTGGGACCAAGAAAGATTAGAGGAAATTTCGTTAAAATTAGGATATGCTTTATAAAACATTCTCATATACTTTAGGTTAGATACTGAATAGCCTTTACCTAAATATTTGGTAAGTTCATCAGATAATCCTTTTAAAACTTCTTTACCATATTCTAAACGATTATTATATTCACTTTCATTTGACACTATTATTTTACCTATATTCCAATATACGTAGACAATAGATTTATTAATTTCATTGGCTAATTTAGACTTAACTTCATTTACTAAATTTGTAATTTCTTCAATCATTTTTGCATTGTCTTTTTCTAGCATAATTTCTTCCTTCGTAATTAGTCAGACGCGTCTGACCAATCTGTTAATAATTAATATAATTTTATCATATTTTTAACTTTTAATATTATATTTCTAAATCGTAATCATCTTTTTCTTTGATTGAATCGTGTTCTTTACTGAATTTATAAGTTTCATTTAATTCTTTAATCG